>OHRL01000713.1_pt1 | contig 23124 bp, 19 predicted proteins | sample 1578331 | NCBI WGS metagenome assembly OHRL01 (sample SAMEA3879608, study PRJEB24766) | human gut metagenome | biome: human-associated habitat; feature: feces | place: USA | collected 1985/1987
TTCACCCACTTATGAGCAAGCTCATGTGGGCTTAGACCTTTTGACCCTGGCATCACTATATATTCTTAGTATATCTGATTTACTCACCCCGTGCAAGCAAAATGCATAAAAAAAGCCCTGTCTGCATTCACAGACAGGACCTTGAAATCTCTTATGAAACTTAAGACTAGTTGGTAATAACCTGCTCGGTCTCTTTGTCGAATACGTGGATCTTCTCAACATCCAGAGCGAACTTAACGGTATCGCCAGGTCTTGCAGTGGTACGAGAATCTACTCTTGCGGTCATAGGGAACTCGTCAAGATCGAAGTACAGATATACTTCTGCACCAAGTAACTCATAAACCTTGATGGTAGAGGTAAATACGCTCTGAGGAGAGGTCTCGATGTACATCTCGGAATCATATACATCCTCAGGACGGATACCGAAGGTAACAACCTTTCCATCGTAACCGCCATCGATCAGCTTCTTAGACTTAGCGGGAGGAAGGGGAATGCTGTGGCCTGCGATTACCAGGTTAGCGATGTCGCCTTCTACCTTAACAGTAGCATCCAGGAAGTTCATCTGCGGAGATCCCATGAATCCTGCTACGAACAGGTTGCAAGGCTTCTCATACAGGTTCTGAGGAGTATCTACCTGCTGGATAACGCCGTCCTTCATAACAACGATTCTGGTACCAAGGGTCATAGCCTCAGTCTGGTCATGTGTAACGTAGATGATGGTGGTGCCCAGTCTCTGATGCAGCTTAGCGATCTCGATACGCATCTGTACACGCAGCTTAGCATCCAGGTTGGACAGAGGCTCATCCATCAGGAATACCTTAGGGTTACGAACGATTGCACGTCCCATAGCAACACGCTGTCTCTGACCACCGGACAGAGCCTTGGGCTTACGATCAAGCAGCGGAGTCAAATCCAGGATCTTAGCTGCTTCCTTAACCATCTTATCGATCTGATCCTTGGGAACTTTTCTCAGCTTCAGACCAAATGCCATGTTGTCGTATACGGACATATGAGGATACAGAGCGTAGTTCTGGAATACCATTGCGATATCTCTATCCTTAGGCTCTACATCGTTAACTACTCTGTCACCGATCTTCAGTTCACCGGAAGAGATATCTTCCAGACCTGCGATCATACGAAGGGTGGTGGACTTACCACATCCGGAAGGACCTACGAAAATGATGAACTCCTGATCTGCGATCTCAAGGTTGAAATCCTTAACAGCTTCGAAACCGTTAGGATATACTTTGCAGACATTCTTTAAAGATAAACTTGCCATTTGAAAATACTCCTTTCATATTTACCAATGTTATTTTCTCTCATTGTGAAACGATATGTCTCGTTTGAATCTGAATTCAGTATAACGAAAATCACGAAAATGTGCCATACCACTATTTCACAAAGATTTTGAATCATATTGTAAGAATTGCTTATAAAGTTTGTTTTTTTTCGAAATGCTTGTCAGATTGAACAAATCCGCCCGCATTTCTTGGACATATTCAACAAGAATTGCCCTACTTTGTCTCATTTTCCGGCTTTTTATAGAAGCTAAGCTGGTTTTTGCCATGTCTTTTTGACACATACAGCGCATTATCTGCGGCTTTGTACAGTTCCTCGAAAGACTTGCCGTCCCCGGGGAAGACCGCTGCTCCCACGCTGGCCGTTACGGAATATTTTACATATTCTCCCACTTCAAACTGATGGAAGAACTGTTCGATCTTCCTGCCTTCCCGTTCGATCATACTGATCTCGCGGATATCCTTCAGAAACACCATGAACTCATCGCCACCGGTACGACCCACGATATCCGTAGCCCGGAACATGGATTGCAGACGTACTGCCAGGTTGCGGAGCACTTCATCTCCGAAGGCATGTCCCATAGTATCATTGATCTTCTTAAAGTTATCAACATCCAGTACGAACAATACGCCCTGCTTGTCCGGGTACTTTTCCATGTATTCCCGGATCTTACGCTCTGTGGCCATCTTATTGTTCAGATCCGTCAATAGGTCGGTATCCGCTTTATCCTCCAACACCTTACTGTGTTCAGAGGCTTTGATGCGTACCAGAATATTGATTGCGGTGATAATAATAAGCGCTACTGCAATGGAAATACTGATCTTGACGATCAGATTCACAATCGGGCCGCGGAAGGACTGCTGGATTCCAGACAGATAGGATTCATTAATACCGACCACCAGGTTCCACTCGGTACCGCGGATTGGAAAATGACAGATGATCTTGCCTACACCGTCTTCCTTAACATGTAAAATGCCGTTGTTGCCCTTCTGCTGCTGTCTTTCAAACAAGGTCCAGCTTCCCAGGCTTTCCGAAATATCTTTCAGGGAATTCCAGAAATCATTCTGCAAAATAGCCGTTCCGTCAGTGGCACCGTAGCATGCCATAATGGTTCCGTTCCGGTTGACCAGAGAGAAAAATGCCTTGTCACCATATACAGAATTGTCGAAGAATTCCTTCATGTTATCCGGGTTCATATAACTGAGCAGATATCCGGTGACATTTCCGGATATCGCAATCGGACACACATAGATAAAGGCAGTCTGTCCGTTGATCCCATCCGTGCCGGCATAAATATAATGGGCGGAGGTTCCGCTGATGCTGCCGTAATAGTTTAACTCCGACATATCGAACTCCCGGCGGTCACTCAGCATTCCGTTTCCGTTCACAGCACAATAAGCAGACATATAGGCGTTGCTGGCTTTTACAATGGTGTCCAGCTTCTCATATACAAAAGCATCACTTCTGTCCGGCCGGCTCGCCATAATGTTTGCCATGGCACTCGTGATATCTCCCAGTGCCCCCAGCTTGTCATCTACTCCCGCGGAATAGTAATAGCCGATCTGCTCTGCCTGATCATCCACCACCGTCCGTATGGCTGAATTCATTTTATTATTAAATTCGTAAATACTCAGAACCAGTGCAACTACCAGCAATGCGCAGGGAAAGACCCACTGGAAAAAAATTTCCCAAAATTTTCTCTTTTGCATACTCCGAACACCTCTCGTCTGATGCCCCCGCAGGACATTTTTGTTACTTCACGTCTGTTTTCAGGCTTTCATCCAGTTCATCATGGAATACTCTCTCATCCTCTTCCGGCGAGATTTCCGGTGCAGGCTCCTGTTCTGACAACAACTGATCTTCCAGCTTCTGGAAGAATTTATTGTACAGCATGGCAGAGGCATAAGCCGGCAGTGAAAAACCAAACAGGAAAATAATGGGTATCAGTCTTAAAGATACCAGATAAATAATCAACGGGAAAAATGCCATTACGAACATTACAACTGTCTTGGGCAGCTGTAAAATACTCATGATAAATGCATTTCGAATGGTTCCCATGATTGTATTGTCAAATTTGGCAAGTACCGGAAATACATATAAAGAAGTGCAGATCACCAGCACTCCTGCTGCCATGATCAGTACCACCAACACCTGGCTGAACTGCATTCCGGATTTGGTAATAATGTAGTAATCACCGCCAAGGATCGCCGCTACCAGCATAAGCAGCAACCAGATCAGGGTTGCCTGACGGAAATTGGTCTTAAAGGATTTAAAAAAGCTTCTTGTAATATAACTCTCCTCGTTACGCACGATCTTCAATGCCACATAATGCATGGAAGTCAGCGCAGCTCCAGCGGTAATGACAGGGATGCAGCAGATCAGTGTCAGAATATTGAGCCACATCAGATCTGCCATTTTGTTCAGTACATTCATTAAAGGGCTATCCAGATCAAAAATTTTCATTTATATCTTATCCTTTTCTGTTTTATAAAAATTTTTCCATGGGGGTCACACGTATTCCGGAAAATGCCTCCTCTTCATGTACCGCATGAAACCCCAGTTTTCGATAGAACTCTACGGCATACGGAGCTGCTTTCAGCGACATATACCGTTCCCCTTCCTCTTTTTTCAGATATTCACACATTCTTCTCATCAGATCCCGTCCGATTCCCCGATGATGATACTCCTCATCAACAAAAAGAAGTGATAAATGATTATAATTCCGCACGGAAGCCGCTCCGATGACTCTCTCACCGTCCAGCGCCACCATCATCTGATATCTTCCCTGCTGGAACGACTTATAGAGGTGTTCATCCGTAATAAAATCATAAAAGTTACGGATTCCCTCCTCTGTATAATCCACCGCCTCAAATTTTAAAAATGTCTTCCAGATCATATGCATGGCAGGAATCCAGTCTTTGTCTTCCGCCCATCTGATCTCGTAAGTGCCCGCTGCCGTATCCGACATGATGCACCGCCTCTCTGATCCGAAAGCTTTCCGGTCTTAATCCAGTCCCGGAATCTCCCTGCGGATCCATTGATAGATGTCCTCCATGGCCTGTTCACCGTCTTCCTCATTCAAAAGCTCATGTCTGTCATTCTCGTACAGTTTGACGGTAATATTTTTCACACCAGCCTTCTTCAGAGAATCACATGCCTTCCGGACACCCTTACCGTAATCTCCCACCGGGTCCTCGGCACCGGATACCATAAGGATTGGCAGGTTCTGCGGTACCTTCTCCAGATTCTCCTGCTTCTGCAGTCTGCGGATCAGTTCAAACAGCGTCTGGAACCCGTTCACAGTGAAGGTAAATCCACACAGCTCATCCGCTATATAGCGGTCCACATTCTCCGGATTCCGGCTCAGCCAGTCACTTGCGGTTCTGGGTACATCGATCCGCTTGTTGTAGTTCCCGAATGCAGCCTTATCAATAAAATGACTGACATGCCTGGAACCACAGAACAGCTTCTGTATGCCTGCCATGGCTTTGGAACAAAGGATCAATCCCCCGGACTGCATTCCCGTTCCGACAATTACCGCCCCGTCGACTCCCTTACCGTAACGACACAGATAATTCCTCGTAATAAAGGAACCCATACTGTGTCCCAAAATAACATAGGGCACCTCCGGATAGCTTTCCTCTGTGATCTTCTTCAGCCGATGTACATCCCTTACCACTACCGTTGCCGGATCCTGTTCGCAGAAGTAACCGTAAGTGCCGCCTTCCGCCACAGATTTTCCATGTCCGAGATGGTCTTCTCCGGTAACAAGGATTCCTCTGGCAGTCAGAAATTCAGCCAGGTTCTCATAACGCTCCACATACTCTGCCATTCCGTGCACTACCTGCACAATGCCTTTTACATTGCCGTCATCGGGAGTATATCTCACTGCATGGATACGGCTTTCGCCGTCCCGGGAATCAAAGTAAAATTCTTCCTTAATCATAAGACCTCCTTGGTTACGGAAAAATCATAGGACGCACAAAACAAATGTCAATTTTACAGCATCTGCTTTGGCGTCCTATTCATTATATATCATTTCTTATAAAATTTTAAGCCCTATATTGCTTTTTTTGTAAAATAGTAACAGTTCATCCCGCCTCATTCGTAAAGTTGCGTTGTCATATACTATTTAACAGATCTCTGCTCCGGCAGGCATATTCTTCTCCGGGGTGACCAGAGCCAGATTGCCTTCCGCGTCTTCTGCGCACAGGATCATGCCCTCGGACATTACTCCTGCCAGTTTCGCAGGCTTCAGGTTCACCAGTACCATAACCTTCTTGCCCACCATTTCCTCCGGGCTGTAATGTGCCTTGATGCCAGAGACGATCTGACGTACCTGGCTGCCGATCTTCACCTGGCTGCACAGCAGCTTCTTGGACTTGGGCACTGCCTCACAGGAAATGATCTCACCTACCTGGAACTGCATTTTTGCGAAGTCGTCATATTCGATCTCTGTCTTGGGCTCAATATCGATGGCTTCCTGCTCTGCCTTTTCTGCCTCGGCATTTGCCTCTTCCGCTTCATGCTCCGCTGCTGCCTTGATCATGGCTTCTTCCAGCTCTGCCTCTTTTTTTGCTACATCCTTCATATCCAGACGGGCGAAGAGGATCTCAGGCTGGTCAGTCACCCTGTTGCCGCTCTCATACAGGCCGAACTGCTCTAACTGATCGAAGTCACGCAGGGAGGTATTCAGCTGTTTTGCGATCTTCTCTGCGGTTTCGGGCATATAAGGCTCTAACAGGGATGCACCAATGATAATACCTTCCACCAGATTGTACAGAACGGTAGCCAGACGATCTGCCTTGGCTTCGTCCTTGGCCAGTACCCAGGGTTCGGTCTCATCGATGTATTTATTACAGCGTTTGAAGATGCCGAAGATCTCGGTCAGGGCATCTGCTACTCGCAGTTCTTCCATTTTGGCTACTACTTTTGCATAAGTGCCGGTCACAGTCTGTTTCAGATCGGCATCCACTGCTGCATCGTTCTCGGTCAGCTGTACATTCCTATTCTCTACTACACCACCAAAATACTTGTTGCTCATGGAAATGGTACGGTTCACCAGGTTGCCCAGGGTGTTGGCCAGATCGGAATTGGTACGCTCTGCTACCAGTTCCCAGGTCAGATTACCGTCATTTTCAAAAGGCATCTCATGCAGTACATAGTAGCGTACTGCATCTACGCCGAAATAATCTACCAGATCATCCGCATAGACCACATTTCCCTTGGATTTGCTCATCTTGCCACCGCCCATAAGAAGCCAGGGATGTCCGAATACCTGCTTCGGCAGGGGCTCACCCAGTGCCATCAGGAAAATAGGCCAGTAGATCGTATGGAAACGAATGATGTCCTTGCCGATCAGATGCAGGTCTGCGGGCCACAGTTTCTTGTACTGCTCGGTGCTGTTGCCATCTGCATCGTAGCCGATACCGGTGATGTAGTTGGTCAGTGCATCCAGCCACACGTAGATGACATGCTTGGGATCGAAGGTCACCGGAATGCCCCAGGTAAAGGAGGTACGGGATACGCACAAATCCTGCAGTCCGGGGAGCAGGAAGTTGTTCATCATCTCGTTCTTACGGGAAACGGGCTGAATGAACTCGGGATGCTCATTAATGTGCTTGATCAGTTTGTCTGCATATTTGCTCATGCGGAAGAAATAAGCCTCTTCCTTGGCCGGCTTTACGACACCGCCGCAGTCCGGGCACTTGCCGTCCACCAGCTGGGACTCCGTCCAGAAAGATTCACATGGGGTACAGTACATTCCCTCATAGGCCCCCTTGTAAATATCTCCCTGATCATAGAGACGCTTGAAGATCTTCTGTACCTGCTTCTCATGATCCTCATCCGTGGTACGGATGAACTTATCATAGGAAATATTTAACAGGTCGCACAGTCCGCGGATCACACCGGCGATCTTGTCCACATGCTCCTTGGGTGTGATGCCGGCTGCCTCAGCCTTCAGTTCGATCTTCTGTCCATGCTCGTCAGTACCGGTCTGGAAGAAGACATCATAGCCCTCCTTTCTCTTGAAACGTGCGATGCTGTCAGCCAGTACGATCTCGTAGTTGTTGCCGATATGAGGCTTCGCAGATGTATAGGCAATCGCTGTGGTAAGATAATATTTTCCTTTGCTTTCCATTGTGTCTGTTCTCCTTTTCTACTCCTATAACACTATCTAATGCCACACGGATTGCTCCGCGCTTTGCGCTCCCGCAATCCTACCCGCCATTCGCATATCGAAAGGCTTACGCCTCTCTTCTATGCTCATATCGGGGCAGGTCATCAAGACAGAAAATTACTCTCGTGCAAGCACATCGTAATTTCTGTCTTGTGACCTTGTTGGCATTAAAAAAGTCTCCTCAAAGAACCTTATGTTCTTCAAGAAGACGAGCGTTATCTCGTGTTACCACTTCTCTTCGTCTGTACCTCACAGTACAGACCTCTTCGGGTCCGTAACCCTATCCGCTGTAACAGGCGGATCCTGTCGCAGCCTTGCTTTCACCGTTTGTTCTGTGCCGGTGTCCGTTCGGTGCGCCGCTCAGAAGCCATCTTCTCCATCTGTCCGTTTCATTCCTCTCAGCCTGCCGGAATGTTCTCTGTAAAACTTCTATAAAATAGATACTCTCTTCCTCATTGCATTTGTGTATTCTTACAGTAGCACAGGAAATCCGGACTGTCAATGCAGTTTTTGTTGCCATGCAATCGTAAAGGTGTATAATATTATATTATATAGGGTAATTTTTATAACATACATAAGAGGATATAAAATGAAACAAAGTAAATTGCCAAAGCAGACCTTGATCATTCTGGGCATTGCTCTGGTACTGGTAATTTCCACCGTCATGTGGAGTTCTGCCCAGATCACACAGGATACAGAGGAAGAAGTACAGTCCACTCTCCGGGATGTTGCCACGCAGAACGCCCTGATCGTACAGCAGGAGATCCGTGAAAACTTCAACTTATTATACAGCCTTGCCGATGCGATCAGTGTTTCCCCGGGTACAGCCAATGCCAGCTCCATTGCCGCACAGTTGGAATCTTTCGTCTCCACCTATGGGTTTAAGCGGATTGGCTTCATCTCACCGGATGGTCAGGCAATGGCCACTGACGGCTATGTACAAGATCTGTCCAGCAGAGATTTTTTCAAAGATGGTATGCAGGGGCTTCCCGGTATTACCAATACTCTTCAGGATCGAATGGGTACTCCGGAGCCCATCAATGTATTCAGCATTCCCGTATATGATCAGAGTGATTCCATTATCGGTGTTTTATTTGCCACCTATCGGAACCAGCATTTTGAAGAAATTTTAGGCGTGCAATCCTTTAATAATCAGGGATTCAGTTGTCTGGTAAATCAGGACGGTGACCTGATCGCCACATCTTCCAATGCACCGGCTTCCCTGCAGGAAGCCGACCGTATGTCCGATTATCTGACTCAGAATGCCCGTAACGACCAGCCCTTGCAGGATCTGCATACGCTGCTTCAGAGTTCTTCTTCCAACGGTGGTTATTTCTATGGAGGCAGTCAGAAGTATTATTACTATGCGGCTGCAATGGACAATCTCCGCAGCGACAGACAGTGGTTCGCCCTGACTATTGTTCCCGATCAGGTACTTTCCAGTCGTTCCGCTCCGATATTGTTTCAGGTGCGGCTGCTGATCCTGCTGATCATTGTGATCGCCGGAGTCGGTACTTTTGCTTTTGTGCACAGTATCCGGACACGGCGCAGGCAGTTATATCGTCTGGCTTATGTGGATCCTCTGACAAATGGTGATAATTTTGCCTGCTTCAAGGAGAAATTATCCCACCGAGGCGGAGACAGCGGCTTCTATGTTGCCCTGGATCTTCAGGATTTCAAGCTGATCAATAATACCTGTGGTGTGGCCAAGGGTGACGAAACACTGTTGGAAGTATGGAAGCTCCTGCAAACCGGTACACATCTGGGTGAATTTTCTGCCCACATCAATGCAGACCGGTTCATCCTGTTCCTGCGGGATAATGACCGGTGTACCTTAGAACCCAGATTGGAGTGCCTGTGTCAGGATATTTCCAATTTGTCCACAAAGCTTAATATTCCGAAACTGTTCCCACTGTGCGGCATCTATGAGACCGCCGATCATAAGGAAATCGAGCAGAATTACGGCAAGGCTGTACAGGCTAAGTATCCGATAAAGGGAAAACGTACCAGACATTATGCTTTTTATGAAGATCTGGATATCAAACAGCTCTCCGAGGATCGTCTGATGGAAGATGTCTTCGAAGACGCCCTGAAGAACGGAGAATTCCAGCTGTGGTATCAGCCGAAAGTAGACCCCGTCACCGGAAACATTCTGGGAGCGGAGGCTCTGATCCGTTGGAAGCGCCCCGACGGCACCATGCTCTCCCCCGGGAAGTTCATTCCATTATTTGAGAAAAACGGTAATATCACAACACTGGATGAATATGTGTTCCGCACAGTGTGCGCACAACAGCAGAGATGGCTGCAGGCCGGAGCAACATTGTATCCGATTTCTGTAAATATTTCCAGAGTCAGCCTATACTACAGCAATGTGGTAGATAAGTACCGGGAGATTTTGAATTCATTCCGGCTCGATCCGAAATATGTTCCGTTAGAGATCACTGAGAGTGCTACCATTGATAACAGTGATATTTCCTCCCTGATCGAGCAGTTCCATGAAGCAGGATTTACTTTACTGCTGGATGATTTCGGAAGCGGTTATTCTTCTCTGTCTTCGCTGAATGTCATGCATTTCGATACGATCAAGCTGGATAAGAGTCTGATCGATTACATTGGTGACCGGAACGGTGAAAAGCTGCTGTTGCATATCACGCAGTTGCTGCAGAGCTTCGGTATGACTATTACCGCAGAGGGTGTAGAAACTTCGGATCAGGTAGAGTTTCTGAAGAATCTTCACTGTGATGATATTCAGGGTTACTACTTCTCGAAGCCGTTACCGGTAAACGAATTTGAAGATTTTGTAAGAAAGCATACAGGTCTGTAGGGTTCGCCCACAGACCTGTTTTTGTTCCTGTATTCTGTTTTGCTCGTCTTATTCTTCTCCCAGGATCAGGATCGAATAAGCCGGAAGCGTAACTACAGTACCGGCACGCTCCGCGGTCTCTTCTCCGGTATAAAGTTCCCCCAGCAGTACCAGTTCCTCCGCTGTGGTGCCTCCTACGGTAAGTCCGGTCAGATCCACGCTCACAGCCTCCGCAGAGGTATTTCCCAACAATAATAAGTTACTGCCTTCATAGCTTCTTGTCAGGGCAAAGCATTGTTCACCGGAATACTGCTCCAGATAAGCGGTGGTGCCTCTGGCGATCACTGGGTTCTGGTTGCGGACACGGATCACCTGTTTCACATAATTATAGATGGAATCGGGATCCTCCTGCTGTTCTTCCAGACTGTCAAATTTCATCCGGAAATCATCCATATCTGCCGGGCCCTTACACATGCCTTCCGCATTGCCGTCCTTGCTCCAGTACATGGGGGCCCGTTTGTTCTCGTCTTTGCCGGAGCCCTTCATGCCCAGTTCTTCCCCATAATAGAGGAATACATTGCCATTCATTAATAGATTAAGGGCATTGCCCATTTTCGTCTGAGCTTCGCTATTCTCCCCGGCATAGTAGCCTGCACTGCGTCCCATATCATGATTGGTGTAGAAGGGAGCATTGATATAATCCGGATTGTACTGCGCATACATGCCCTGCTCTGTTTCCAGATTCTTTGCATAAGATGTTGCCGATGACTTACCGTTCATCACATTGGCAATGATACCGGACTTGTCGGCAAAAGCAAAATCAAACATGCTGTCCACGCCGCTCTCATAATATTTGGCATAGGTATTCTGATCCGTCCAGCATTCACACACCAGATAATTCTCCGGATCTTTGTCATGAACATAATCCGCGAACCAGCTTAGAATTTCCACATTGTCCTCTGTGGATCCGGTAACATACTCTTTCACCGCATCCAGTCGGAAGCCATCCACACCCATATCCAGCCAGAAGTCCGCGATCTGCTCAAATTCCCGGCGTACCGCCTCATTCTCCAGATTCAGATCCGGCATTCCGTCCCAGAATCTCGCTTCATAATACCAGGCCGTTCCATCCAGCTGCGCATACCCGCCCTGGTATTCTCTGGAAAAATGGTAATAATCCACGTACGGGCATTCGGAGCTATCCGGTTCCGCCCCTTCCGGCAGGCTCTTCAGATACTCCGCAGCCTGTTGGAACCAGGGATGGCTGCTGGAAGAATGATTCATTGCCAGATCCAGGATCACACGGATCCCACGGTCATGACAGGCCGTCAGCAACTCCTGAAATGTTTCCAGAGTGCCGTACTGCGGATCGATATTCTCATAATCCGTGGTATCGTATTTATGATAGGTGACGGAGGGCATCACCGGCATGAGCCAGATACCATTGATTCCCAGATCCATATCTGTGGTATCATCACCGTCATTCAGGTAATCCAGCTTTTCCAGTACGCCCTGTAGATCTCCAATGCCATCACCGTCGCTGTCATAGAAGGAATATACGAAAAGCTCATAGTAGGTACGGTAGTTGTCGTCCGGGATCTGCAGTACCCGGTTGTCCTGCACCAGAGACGTGGTACTGCCGGTGCTGTCAGTGTTACTGTCCGCGCTCTCATCCTGTACGGTGGCAGTCTCATTCTGTGTACCGGCAGCAGACGCATTGCTGTTTTCTCCTTTGCTGCCTCCACAGGCAGTCAGAGACGCTGTCATTCCCACCACCAGTATTGCTGCCCATATTTTTCTGTTCCATTTGCTCATAGTTATCGCTTACTCCTCATATCCGCTTTTTTCAAACCGGAACCATTTGAAATCAAAATTGCATCCCGGCAGGAAAACGAAGGTCACATTCTGCTCTCCCGTCACTCTTTCCAGAGGGAAACGCAGTTCCCTATATTCCTCGCTGTGCGGGAAGGGAAGTACCTGTGTAGCTCCATCGGTAAACCTAAGCTGGATCGTATTCTGCTGTAAAGGAGTTCTTCCGCAGATGACAATGCTATCGGTTCCCTCTTCTCCAAAGTTCATATCCGTAAATTCGAGAGAGACATTATTGCCGATCTGTTCAACGGCATCCCCGGTTCTCACAAAGCTGTCACCATAGGTAACTCCGTCCGTGAGAGCACTCAGTCTTGCATAAGCTTTTTCCTGTCTGGTGAAATGGAACTCTTTCAGGAAAATTTTGCTTTCTGACACTATTGTCAGTTTTGTTACACCCTTTAATCTCCGGGGCAATACGAAGGTATCCGGCTGGAAGACTTCCCAGATGCCCGGCTTCTGATAGGTTATTTCACCCACCAGTGTTCCCTGTGTCCCGGAACCGCTCTCTTCGGGCTCTCCCTTCCATATCTGAATCCGGTGCGGATCATTATCGTTGGCAAAAATGGACAGCGTGATCTCGTCACTTCCGAATTCACCAAAGTCTAACGCTTCATAGACCAGTCCGGTAGGCTGTGCCTTGTCCGTTCCGGCACTGTTCTCCACTCCGCGGCTTACGTCTCCGCCAAAACTTCCGACATAAGAAATACCCGTCACCGGCTCATACGGAGAATGGAACGTCTGTCCCATGCCCTCCACTGCAAAGTCAAGTTGGGAAATCATTTTAATATTGGTTGTTCCGTTACAGGTCATACACCTTACCTGAAAACTGCCATCACTGACGCCTGTGATCCGGATGCTCTCGCCGTCTTCCAGTTCCTCCAGTTTTGCCACAGGGCTGGGGATACCGGAAGCATCAGTAATGCTCCAGAGAAGCTTACGGTCTGTGGCTTCCATGGGATAGATACGGGTATGTAGCAATACATACGGCTTCTCCGGTGTCAATCTCATATAGGGAGCGCTCATTTCCAGTTTCCGCACCGGAACAAATCCGGGATCCACAAAGGCGGGCGGATATTCTCTGTTTTCTTCTGTTGCGCAGACACCGGGACGAATCGGTGCTTCGACTGCCTGTAACGTCACTGTCGCCGTGCGGTGCCCGGCAGCTGCCGTTGCTGTTCCAGTACCGGTTTCATTGGTCATGCTGTTCACTGTGGCTGCCCATGCATCCTCCACAGTCACACGAATCTCCCCCGGCGTAGTTTTTGCTGCGATCATAGCCAGTAATTTCCCCTGGAACAACTTACGTACGGTTCCCTTGTAGGCATCGTAATCGGCGCTGTCACCATTGTCCAGTCCCACCAGTCTTCCAGCACCTTCCACGGTCACTCTCACATAATCGGAGGCATTTTCCACAGGATATCCGTCCCGGTCCTCCGCTGAGATCTCCACAAAGATCATGTCCTCGCCGTCAGCATGCAAGGCTGATTTATTTGCTTTTAATACATAATGATCTGTGTTGCCGAAGGAATGTCTCTCCTGTCTGGCTATCTCCCTACCCGTTTCGTCGTATGCCACGGCACAGATACTGCCGGGCGCATACGGTACTTTCCAGGAAGGCTGCAATACCGTTCCTTTCTGATGATCGATCTGCTGTTTTCCCTGTGACACTCCGTTTACGAACAGTTCCACCTCCGGAGCATTGCTGGTGATCCGCACGTCCACCTGCTGTCCCGGATTAAAATCCCAGTAGGGATATACATGGATCATGGGATCTTTTTTCCCATCCGTCCATTCCGAACGGAAGACGTAGTAGGAGTCTTTGGGAAATCCCGCCGTATCCATCTGTCCGAAATAGCTGTTTTTCGTCTGATAAGGGGTCGGCTCACCGATATAGTCAATGGCTGTCCAGATGAACTGACCACAGGAATAAGGGGTATCTCTGTCCATAGTGATACAGTATTCCGTATTTTTCGCCGCCCAGCTGGTAGTACTGTTGCCCAACGCAGAACACTGTTCGTCCGCTTCGATCAGATTCGCCCTCTCCAACGGAAAATGATACACCCCTCGGCTCTGTACCACAGAGGAAGTCTCACTTCCGTAGATGATCCAGTCCGGATGCTTTTCATGGTGTTCCGCATAATATTTTTCCGCGTAGTTATAGCCCGCCACTTTCACGATATCCGCACATTTCTGGGCATTTTCCCAGGGCATGTAATTGGAACCGATCGTCACCGGTGCCACCTTCCGGTAATCCCACTTTCTGACTGCTGCAAGGAGGCTACGGGTGATCTCCTGTCCATGGGCATCCGCATGGGTATCCGGAATCTCGTTGCCAATGCTCCACATGATAACGGAAGGATGATTGCGGTCTCTGCGGATCCAGCTGCGTACATCCTTCTCCATCCACTCCTTGAAAAATCTGGCATAATCATAAGGATTCTTTGCCATCTCCCACATATCGAACGCTTCGGATACGATCAGAAATCCCATCTCATCCGCCAGTTCCATCAGTTCCACAGCGGGCATATTGTGGGAAGTCCGCACAGCATTGACACCCATGGAACGCATGAGTTCAAATTTCCGGCGCATGGCTTCTTTGTGAAAAGCCGCTCCCAGTGCTCCGAGGTCATGGTGATCGCAGGCACCGTTCAGGCGCACTTTTCTGCCGTTTAATAAAAAGCCCCTGGCAGGATCAAATTGCATGGTGCGGAAACCGATACGGAAATGTTCTTGCTGACATAGTTCCCGGCTGTTGGTCTCCTGCTCTCTCCACAGGCATACCTGCAGATCATACAAGTAAGGATCCGTAATGTCCCATTTTCTAGGATTATCCACAGGGATCGTTATGGATATCTTGTTCTGTCCACAGGTGAGAGGCTGTTTTACCCGGAAGAGCTCCTGGTTTTCTGTTTCTATGGGACTTTTGCTGTTATCAGCATCTCGCAGACAGTATTCCAGTTCATAATTTCCACTATCTGTTCCCCATTCCAGTTCCGTGTCGATGGTCAGATCATAACCATTTTTTGTCTCAACAGAAGATGTATAGATGCCGTCCAGAGGAATATGTGTCTTGGGCAGCCGGATCATCCACACATTCCGATAGATTCCGGCACCGCTGTACCATCTGCTGTTGGGCGCCTGAAATACGACACGCAGAACGATTTCATTATCTCCCTTATGTAAAGCATCCGTAATATCCCAGTCAAAGGTAGAATAGCCGTATTTCCAGTCGCCAAGGTGCTCACCGTTTACATAAATAGAAGAATCCATGTAGACACCTTCAAAGCGGAGGATGACACGGTCATCATTTCCTGTTTTATCCGGGGCATAGGCAAAGTTCTTCCGATACCAGCCGATGCTGTCTTCATAGAGATTCTTCGTATCATAGATCAACCAGTCATGGGGCAGATCCACCGGCTGCATTTTGGCTTCCCAGATCTGCCTGTCTTCCCATTTCACACCTAATTCCGTTTTGGCAAAATACCAATTATCATTCCATAACGTTCTGCTGTTCATCAAAGTTTTTGCCCTTTCTGTCTGATCCCGGTTTCTGTCCCGTTATTTTATTTTTCCTGCACGTGTTCGGTTTTATCTGCGTTCGATGCAGACTGCGCATCTGCACGGTTCTCCAAGTGTTTCACAAGCCAGACCGCCAACAGCGCATCCAGCGTTCCCAATAAGATTCCGCCCAGGATATCCGTCGGGTAATGAACGAAGAAGTAAAGTCTGGAAAATGCAATAAGTGCCGCCATGAGCAGACTTAAGAGTCCTGCTCTACGATAATAACAGAAGATCGTCACTGCACCGGCGAATCCATTGGAGCTGTGTCCCGAAGGGAACGAATATTCAGAAGGAAACGGGATCTTCAATATGACACTGTTGTCGACTGCGCAGGGTCTGGGTCTGGCGATCACATTTTTCAGAAACAGATTCCCCACCAGATAGGTAATAGCCATTGCGATCATCATAGTCAGACCGCATTTTCTGGTCTTCGGTATACATGTCAGGACGATGGCGATGGCAATCCATACAAGCCCGCTTTCTCCTATGGTGGTAAAAAAACGCATGACGTCCGTCAGCCATCCCTGATGAATTTCTTGTATTGCGTGTAATATCTGTAACTCCATATCAATCTCCATTCCGCAGACAACTGTCTATCCTTCCGTCACCGTCTGCCGACAGTCTGCGCCTTCCATAAGACGTTCCCCGCCCAAGTCCTGCCTATGGCGATGTTACTGCATCTTCGCAAGAAAAGCCTTCGCATTGGCCGCGATGTCATCCTTGAATACAGCAGAACCTGCCACGATAACATTAGCTCCCGCATCAAGTGCCAGCGCTACGTTGTCAAGATTAATGCCGCCATCTACTTCCAGATCGGTAGCCAGTCCTCTGTCCGTGATCATTTTACGGATCACCGCTACCTTATTCAGGCATTCCGGGATCAGCTTCTGTCCGCCGAAACCGGGCTCCACGGTCATGACCAGTACCATATCCACCAGTTCCAGATAAGGCTCCACTGCCTCTGCCGGGGTGGCTGGTTTGATGGTGATGCCGACCTTTTTGCCGGTGGCACGTATTTTTTCAATGCATCCCTTCACATCCTCTGTGGCTTCCAGATGGAAATTCACCAGATCCGCGCCGCAGGCAGCGAACTCTTCCACATAACGCTCCGGCTTCTCAATCATCAGATGCACATCCAGGAACATGTCTGTATGGGGTCTCACTGCCTTCAAGACAGGCATTCCGTAAGAGATTGAAGGCACAAACAGTCCGTCCATCACGTCTACATGCAGCCAGGGCACGCCGGCTCCTTCCACAGCTTTGATATCTTCTCCCAACTTCCAGAAATCCGCCGAAAGAATTGAAGGTGATAAAATATTCATGATACTCCTCATTTCTGCCCTTTAGGGCTTTGTCTGCAGCACTTTTCCCAATGAATAGGAAATCGTATTCCATATGCGTCTATTCTAACAAACTTGCATTCTTAAAACAAGACAAACTAAAAGGAACCTTTCCTTTCGGGAAAAGTTCCTCTTTTCTATAGATTTTTGACATCCTCTTTTAACCGGTCCCAGGCATCCTCGTGTTCCGTATAATATATGGGACATTTTTTCCCACCGCAGTCATAATGGCGGAGAATATCCTCCGGTTCCAGTTCATAGGCGTCGATCAGCCATCTCAACAGCCTGATCAGGGAGTCGTAGGTTTCCTGCGTGAACTGTCCGTTGTCCGCCTTATAGCAGCATTCGATAGAGATGGAATCCTCGTTACGGGTCTGCACCGCATAAGCGATCTCATCCAGAGGAACGCACTGGAGGATCTCCCCGTTATAGCCGATGATAAAATGCGCACTGGCACTGCGCTCATGATTGTCCTTAAGCTGTTCGAAATAACTGCGGTTCTGTGCTGCACTGGTGCCGGGGTTGGCAGTATAATGCACGAAAATATTATTCACCTCCGTCAAAGGATCTCCCGGTCTGGAATATTCATTTACCGTGAGGAAATCCTCTGTCCAGTCAGGGTGCGCTGCGTAAGTCTCCGCCGACAGTCCCTGAATCCGGGTTCCTATAGTATTCTCAATCCCTTTTTCCACCTGCTGCGCCATGTCTATTGCTTCCATCGGTGTGCTGGCTTCCGCAGTACCGGCAGGCACATTCAGAAGCTTTGTCAACGCAATGATTCCTACCAGAATTCCTGCGCTAAGCAGAGTCAGCCGGATATATCTGCGGATTCTTGCCCGTCTGCGGCGGCGCTGTCTCTCCGCCCTCGCCAGACGGTGCCTGGCACGGGTATTGTAGGTATTGTCTTTGTATACATTTTCCCCATATACCGCATCCGCAGTTCGCTGCTTCTGCTGGTGGGTTCTATTTCTCTGCCGGGGCGCTACACTGTGCTGAGGATATGTTCTTGTCCTTGTGCCCTCCTGCGGCATTGCAGGTGTGCTGTGTTGTGACCGTTCTGTGTGCCTTCCTGTATGTCTGCCCGTATTTTTCCCGGTTTGATAATCCACCAGATACGGATTTCTCCGCATCTGCGTTATATGGATCTCTGCCTGTCTGCTTGAACGATTTTCCTGCGTCATATTGCCAGCCCCTCCAAATGAATTACTTTTTATGGGTTTCAATATAGCGCGGAGTTGTCACATTTTACGTCACATTTTTCTTAAGAAATTATAAATTTCTCCTATAACAGTTCTTGCAGATATGTTTCGATCTCTTTCGCGGTGATTTGATGGGCTTTCACGCCGGGATGTAGGCGGCTGCCATGCTTCGAAATCATAGTCTTCCAACGCTCCCAAAGAAGCATTCCTCTCCCCAGTGAGCAATCCACAGACCTGTGTGTAAAACGGAGGAATCTTATTCTCCACATTTCCATCCCATCCGGTGACAATTCTTTGCCACAATGTCAAGTGATGAATTGGTGTCAAATTATCTATCTTGAAGCTATAAGGGCAATTCAATATAATAAATAGGGATAAGCAATCTATCCGGAAAAAATTTTTATAAAAAATGAAGCCACACTATCTTTTTACAGTGTTCATTCGTTATACATGGTAGAAAGAGAAATGCGCATTGACTTTCAATAACGGGAAAGGAGGATTTCGTGGATATAGATTTTTTGTTGCTACAAAGAATGAAGCGTGGAGACGAAAATGCTTTTAATGTATTTGTTCGCAAATACTATAAGGAAATATTGAACTATTGTAACTATCATTGCCCTGATACATCAACCGCAGAAGATTTAACACAGGAAACTTTTTTGCGCTTTTTCGAGAAATTGTCTGACTACCGTTATATGGGAAAAACCAAAAATTATTTGTATACGATTGCTGGAAATCTTTGCAGGGATTCCTATAAAAAAATCCGAGAAAGTTTGTTAGAGGAACAGTCTTTAGAAATTCAAGATTGTTTACATCCCCCTGAAACAGACGAGCTTCTTAACAGGCTGACGATTAAGGCAGCTCTGGATAGATTACCCGCTGAATTAAGGGAAGTTATTATCTTGTATTACTTTCAGGAACTGAAACTTACAGAAATATCCAGCACCTTACAAATAGGTTTGCCATTAGTAAAATACCGGGTAAAACAGGCAAAAACACATTTAGAAAGACTGCTAAGGGAGGAGTGATTTTGTGAATATTGAAGAACAACTCAAAAGGTATCGGGAAAATCAGAATATTATTCCTGATGAACAGCACATAAAAGAAACCGTAAGAAAATCAATAGAAAGTTATTGCTCCGTTGAGCAGGAAAAGCAACTAACGTATTGGGAATTTTTATGGACAGAGTTACATCTTATACGCAAGCGGTGGTGGCTGCTGCAAATGCTTTTGTTATGGACTGCTGCAACCCTTTTGCCAGATCTTTTAGACAATAGGTATGTGATAAGAATGTTAGGTATGATAGGGGTACTCTTTATTGTTCTGATGATACCGGAATTTTGGAAAAACAAATCTTGTGACTGTATGCAGATAGAAGCGACCTGCCTTTATTCATTGCGACAGATATATGCAGCCAGAATCTTTCTATTTGGAATTGTCGATTTATTTATGATAAGCCTGTTTTGTATCACACTTAGAGGAAGTGTCAATCTCGCGCTATCAGAAATTGTCATCCAGTTTTTGTTTCCAGCCGTGGTGACTGCTTGCATTTGCTTTGGTACGTTGTGCAGCAATAGTCGTGTAAATGAGGGAACTTCTATTATTCTCTGCCTGTTATGGAGCGGAATATGGTGGTTCATTATCAATAACGAAACCATTTACGTTCTCATTACACTTCCGGTTTGGTATGCTTTGTTTGGAACTGCTGTTGTTTTTCTGATTGGTGCAATTTATAAAACCATATTTGATTGTAATAAATTTTGGGAGGTGGATTTAAGTGGAACTACAATTAGTTAATCTGACAAAAGAGTTTGGAAATTTTCGAGCAGTAAACAACCTGAATCTTACGATTTCAAATGGTGTGTATGGACTTTTAGGTGTCAATGGTGCTGGAAAAACCACTTTAATGAAAATGATATGCTCACTGCTGACCCCTACAAGTGGAAAGATATTATGTGACGGGCAGGATATTGGGGGAATGGGCGGCGAGTACCGGAATCTTTTAGGATATTTGCCGCAGGAATTTGGATTTTATCCGGAATTTACGGTAAAGGATTATCTTTTATACATTGCAGCCTTAAAAGGAATTCGCCCGATTGTGGCAAAGAAAAAAGTAAACAAACTACTTGCACAGGTAGGACTTTCCAAAGCTGCTAATAAAAAAATGCGGAAATTATCCGGAGGCATGAAACGTCGGGCTGGCATTGCACAAGCGATACTGAATGACCCTAAAATTTTGATTTTGGATGAACCAACTGCCGGACTTGACCCCGCAGAAAGAATACGTTTTCGCAATCTAATCAGTGAGCTGTCAGAAAACCGTATTGTTATATTATCTACTCACATTGTTTCGGATGTGGAGTATATTGCAAAGGATATTTGGCTTATGAAAGACGGTAAGATTTTGCAGCAAGGGAATTTAGATGAAATCGTATCTTCCATGCCGCAAAAAGTATGGACTTGTCAGACTTCCCATGAAAAAGCAGCAAAGTTGATGAAACAATATAAAGTATCTAATATGAAATCAGAAAATGGTACTGTTGAATTACGAATTATTTCTGCCAGGCAGCCGCTTGAACATGCAAGACTTGTGCGCCCTAATTTAGAAGACGTCTTTTTGTATTATTTTGGAGAAAAGGATGGTGACATGGAATGATTCGATTTGAAATAAAAAAGATATTTTCAAAAACTGCAAATAAAATCGGTCTGATCGTATTGCTGGCAGCCATCGCTGTTACTTGCTATTTTGCAATATCTTCCATGGACTATGTGGATGAGGAGGGGGATACACACACAGGAATTGCGGCAGCAAGGTACTTGCGTGATACAAAAGCGGAATGGGAAGGCCTGATCACAGAAGATGTGCTTCGAGAGGTCATTCGGCAAAATCGGCTAATCAACGAAACCTATCCTGACAGCCCGACAGATATTAAAACCAGCAACATTGGCTATTCCAAAAAACAGGGATTTTCTGATATTAGGGATTTAATTAACTCTGGATTTTCCGAGTTCCGAGAACATAATTACTATCGGGCAGACAGCTTATCAGAGGATGAGGTTGGAAAGCTTTATGATAACCGCATCTTAAATCTGGAGAAATGGCTTAATTCTGATGAAGCAAAAGACCAATTCAGTGAAAAGGAAAAAGCATTTCTGGTTAGTCAATATCAAAAACTGGAGACTCCTTTTTATTATGAATATGCAGGCGGTTTTACTGCTGCTTTGGACTATGCACCCACAATCATTATGCTGACCGTTTTGATTATGAGTTTCTTTGTAGCAGGTATCTTTTCAAACGAATTTGGGTGGAAAGCGGATTCTGTTTTCTTTTCCGCAAGGTATGGCAGAAATAGGGGGACTTTTTCTAAAATAGCGGCTGGGTTGATTGTTATTACCGGAGTTTACTGGTTGGTAATTCTGGTATATTCCGCAGTAGTATTTAGTGTTGCAGGTATTGGCGGTGCAAATTGTGTTATTCAGACAAGCTGGGCTTTCTGGAAAAGTTTTTACAATATTACCTATTTGCAGGCATACCTCTTAACCGTGATTGGTGGATATGTGGGAGCATTATTCATTTTAGCTGTTTCCATGCTGGTATCTGCCAAGACACATACAACTGTTTTAGCTGTTACAATTCCATTTGTACTGTTATTCATTCAATCCTTTTTGGGTGGATTTTCAGTATTATCAGATGTATTAGGACTTTTGCCAGACCAGCTCTTGCAGATAAATATGGCAATTAAAACCTTTACTCTTTATGAAATTGGTGGGAAAGTGATAGGATCAGTTCCGATTATTTTAACAATTTATTCCGTTCTATTCCTTATTATTTTACCTGTTCTGTATCAGGTATATCGAAAAACAGAAATAAAGTAAAAAGCGAGTGAAAAGCTAACTTGAAACTCTAAGCAATTTATGAGGTATGCAGGCCGTTCACATGCGTTGTAGGCCTTGCCGCAGATGCTCCACCATTCTTTACGCACCCGCACCCGCATTTGCAGGATCTCAGAGGTGCCATGAAGGCCATGCTCCTCGCCATACTGATAATCTGCCTTCTTGATTTTTGCGTTCTGCCCCGCGCTGACTGCACCAGCCGCACCAAGACCCAACAACCCTAAAAATAACGAAAAAGCGCCTGCCATAATAGTTTCCTCCTGTATTTTGAAGTGTGTTTGCTTTTGTTGTACCTGAAGTCTACCAAACGATGCGTCCGATAAGATGGACTTATAAGGGCGCTTTTAAAAAGGTCGCATTGTCGTAGGCAAAAAGTCTCCGGTAAGGCCTCCGGTGTCGGGGCGCACCTCACTCGGTCAGCCCTAACAGATAATCGGTCGACACCTGATAGAATTGGGTGAGCTGGATCAGATGGGGAATCTCGGGGCATTTATCGTGCTCCCATGCGTAGACCGCCCGGCGGGTCACTCCCATGGCTCGGGCAAGCTCGGTCTGGGTATAGCCGTGCGTCAGGCGCAGGTGCTGCAAACGTTCTGATATAATGGTCATAGCTGCTCTCCTTTAAATAATGGGCGTCCTCTCACAGCCCGGCGGATCTCTGTCTTTACGGGTGCATTTTTAAACAACGTCAAGGGTAATGGTGCCGCCCTCTTTGGTGATGACCTCGTACTCGGTGGTCTGGATGCCCCGCAGTACCAGCTTTTCAATGCTCAGGATGCTGGCAAGGGAAATAGAAAGCATAGTGTGTCCGGCCATGAAGTGCAGCTCTGATTTGTTCCGGTGCGTGTGCAGCTGGATGTCTTGAAACGTAATGTCTGCCCCGGTAAAGACAGCGCACCCACTGGCTTTGCACTCGGACGTCTCGGCAAGAAAGGTGTCAATAGCGATTTTATAAGTATCCATGAGGAGCCTCCT
>OHRL01000724.1_pt1 | contig 22685 bp, 17 predicted proteins | sample 1578331 | NCBI WGS metagenome assembly OHRL01 (sample SAMEA3879608, study PRJEB24766) | human gut metagenome | biome: human-associated habitat; feature: feces | place: USA | collected 1985/1987
GTGGAGGGTGTGCCTTGTGCCGTTCAACGCCACATCTGCATACGATACAAGCCACTTTTTATCACCATTGGGGAACACCTCGTAAAAAGAGCGGTTCAGCATTTCTTCTACCGGCACCCCTTCGATCGTTGCCATCTCCGCGTTGCAGTAGCGGAAGATAAAATCCACGCCATGCCCGGATTCATTGAATACCAGCTCGATGACGCAGAACGCCAGCGGCATATCGTCCAGCAGGCTGCACTTTTCCAGCAGGCTCATGCTCATGGGGCGGGACTGTGTGTCCGCCAGCCCGATCTCTGCACGCAGGCGGCGGTGGTCGCTCAGGCCGCGCTTGCGTCCCTGAAAGGTGCGGCCGTCAGACATGGTGTAGATCCCATCGTTGCTGATGTTTACGATCTGGCTGCGGCACACCGCAATTCCCTTGCTGATGTTCAGGAACAGATTTTCCGGCAGCACAGACAAAACGCTGTGCAGCGGCGCATACAGCGCAGCTTCCTCGCCGTCCATGCGGTGAACGACTGTTTTACGGTCGCTGCGGTAAAGATACAAAATATTTTCCGGACAAAGGTCATTTTTTTGAAACCATTCATGCAGATCGTTCATCGCCGCGCTCCATTGTCAATTGATGTGCTTAGTATAGCACATTATCGTGCAGAGCACAAGATTTTAATGGCGTTTGCGTCAAATTTTATCGGGCTTTTTTGTTGAAACTTACGTTTTTGTTACGGAAAATGCAAAAATCATTGACTTTTAATCATTGCCCGTGTATCTTGAACACAGAGAGCCAAATGGTTTTTTCCCATAAGGCGCATAAAGCAAAAGACATAACAGGAGGTCTCATGTTATGAAAATGACCCGCCGTGATTTTTTGAACGTTTCTACTGCGGCTGCGGTGGTTTGCGCAGCTACACTTTTGCCCGTAGAGAAAGCCGCAGCCGCACAGCAGACGCTGGCTGCACAGAACCTTCTGGAGCAGGCGTATCTGTACGCCTTTCCGCTGGTGATCATGGATGCTACGCGGACGGCTTCCACAAACACCCGCACAGCTACAAGCAACAAGGCCCCCATCAACCAGTTCATCCATGCGGAAAAGCTGGCAGATGCAACGACCCGTGCGGTGGTTACGCCGAATGTGGATACCATCTATACGCAGGCGTTTCTGGATGTCGGCGCAGAACCAATGATCTACGGCGTGCCACAGACCGACCGCTTTTTTAATGTACAGGTGCTGGATGCGTGGACAAACACCGCCGCTGTGCTGGAAACGCCGGGGCTTTATGCCATTACCCGTGCAGACTGGCAGGGCGAACTGCCGGAAGGGGTGCAGCGCATTGATGTGCCTACCACGATGGTCTGGACCATTGCCCGCATCGTGCTTTCCGGACAGGAGGACCTGCCCAACGTCCAGGCTATTCAGGATAAGATGCAGCTGATGCCGCTTTCCGCCTATCAGGCGGGTGGATGGACCGCCCCCGCAGGCAGCTATGACCCTGCCAATAACTTTGTGCCGGTAAAGCACGTTCTTGCTATGGACGCAAAGGAATTCTTTGATACCGCTAACCAGCTGATGGAAACCAACCCGCCCGCTGCGGCAGATGCGCCGGTACTCCGGGAGCTTGCAGCACTGCATGTCGGCCCCGGTGAGAAGTTCGATGACAAGGCGCTGGGTCTGTTCAGCGGGCTGCGCTGGAAGCTGATGCTGCTCCAGCTGAAGAAAAAGCTGCAAAGCGAATCGGAGCGCTATACACGCCAGATGGGTCAGTGGATCTATTTCGGCGACCCCATCGGCAACTTTGGCACAGCATATACCTACCGTACCATGGTGGCGCTGCGGGGTCTGGGTGCCAACACCACCGATGTTGCCATCTACCCTAAAACAGATGTGGACAGCACCGGCACAGTCCTGACCGGCAAAAAGACCTATACGCTGCATATCGAGGCAGATCCTCCCACACTGGAAAAGGGCTTCTGGTCGGTGACCGCCTACGGGGAGAGCGATTTCCTCATTGAAAACCCCATTGACCGCTACTGCGTCAACGACCGCTCAGGTCTGCACCGTAATCCGGACGGCTCGATCGATATCACCCTTTCCAAAGAGGCACCGGCGGACACGACCAACTGGCTGCCGGTAGGAGAGGGAGATTTCCACCTCTTCCTTCGTATCTATAAACCGGATGCCGCCGCACTGACAGACTGGCAGCCGCCGGTCGTCCGCGCAAACTGATCTGTAATTCTGTAATAAGGAGGAACCTGCTATGAAAATGACCCGTCGGAATTTTATTTCCGCTTCGGCTGCTGCAATGCTGGCGTGCGGCGCATCTCTGTCTGCCCATGCTGCGGAAAATACCACAGAAAACGGCCTGAATTTTATCACAGACATTTTCAAGGATCCCACCCAGCCGGGCGAGACCGAAGGAGCAACGACCATCACAGCAGAGGCCAACGCCGAATGGTATGAAAAGCTGGATTTTTCTGACCGGCGGGAGTTTGCCAACGCCGAGCGCGGCTGGCTGGACAACGCGGAAGGCAGGATCATCGATGGTGATGATAACAGATCTGTATGGGATCTGCAGAGCTACGGCGATTTGAACCGGGATGCTCCAGACACTGTAAACCCCAGCCTGTGGCGGAATACCCAACTCAATGCCAAAGCTGGTCTGTTTGAAGTGTGCGACGGCATCTATCAGGTGCGCGGCTTTGATATGGCCAATACGACCTTTATCCGCACCGACCACGGCTGGATCGTGTTTGATGTGCTGATGTGCAAGGAAAACATGAAGGCTGCCAAGGCGCTGATGGAGAACCGCTTCGGCCCGCTGGACATCAAGGCGGTGCTGTACAGCCACTCTCATGTGGATCACTTCGGCGGCGTGGAGGGCGTTATTACCCGGGAGCAGGTAGCGGATGCAAAGCTTTCGCTTAAAAAGCAGCTGGCTTCCGGCAAGACCCTTGTGCTTGCGCCGACGGGATTTCTGAAGCACGCCATCAGCGAAAATGTCTATGCAGGCATCGCCATGGCACGGCGCGCACAGTTCCAGTACGGCACGGTGCTTGACAAGGGCGAAAAGGGTGCGCTGAGCGTGGGCATCGGCATGGGACAGTCCACCGGTACGGTGGCCCTCATCGCTCCTACTTACGAGATCGGGGAAGATGTTCCGAAGCTGACCATCGACGGGCTGGAGATCGAATTCCAGCTGACCCCCGGCACCGAAGCCCCTGCCGAGATGAACGCCTATTTCCCGAAATACCGTGCCCTCTGGATGGCGGAAAACTGCACCGGCACGCTGCATAATCTGTACACCCTGCGCGGCGCAGAGGTGCGCGATGCCAACGATTGGGCAAAGTACATCATCGAGGCAGACCAGCGCTTCTGCGACAAGACCGATGTGGTGTTCCAGAGCCACAACTGGCCGCACTGGGGCGAGGAGATCCATGATTATCTGCTGAATACGGCAACCATCTATAAGTTTATCCACGACCAGACCCTGCATTACATGAATCAGGGCTATACCTCCACTGAGGTCGCCGCCATGCTCACCCTGCCCGAAAAGCTGGAAAAGGTCTGGTACACCCGGCCGTATTACGGCACACTGGCGCACAACGCCAAGGCGGTCTACCAGAAGTATCTGGGTTGGTACGATGCAAACCCGGTCAACCTGAACCCGCTCCCGCCCAGCGATACTGCCAAGAAGCTGGTAGAATATCTGGGCAGCACGGATGCCGTTCTGCGCAAGGCACGGAAGGATTTTGAAAAGGGCGATTATCAGTGGGTGGCGCAGATCACCAAGGAGTTGGTCTTTGCAGACCCGTCCAACCAGAAGGCGCGCAACCTGTGCGCCGATGCGCTGGAGCAGCTGGGCTATCAGGCAGAGTCCGGCGCATGGCGCAACGCCTACCTGATGGGCGCTGCCGAGCTGCGCAAGGGCAACCTGTCCGGTCTGGCACGCACCGCCAATGGTCTGGGCTCCGCCATGAAGGAGATGACCGTGGATATGCTGCTGGATTACATTTCCATCCTGACCGACGCCAACGCCGCCCAGAACGACGACGTAACGCTGAACCTGATCGTGACGGATGTGAACGAAAAGTTTTATGTGACCCGAAAAAACGGTATTCTGCTGTCCTATTCGGGAGAGAACCGCCCGGACGCGCAGGCCACGGTCACCTGCAAGCGGCTGCAGCTCCTTGCCCTGATGCAGGGGCAGCAGGCCGGTCAGGTGCAGGTAAGCGGCGATGCCACTGCCTTGAAGCGTCTGCTGGCGTATGCGTCCAAGTTTGAAAAGACCTTTAATGTGATCGAGCCGTAAAAACGATTCCAATACAGCAGGGCTGAGCACCTGAATCACAGCATAAAAGGGATACCGGAACATCTGCGGATGCTCCGGTATCCCTTTTGGTATAAGATGAGAACAAAAAAACAGGTTGAATTTACAAAATTCAACCTGTTTGGTGGTTGCGGGGGCCGGATTTGAACCAACGACCTTCGGGTTATGAGCCCGACGAGCTACCAGACTGCTCCACCCCGCGATATTTACTTTCGCTTTTCAGCGGCTCTCGCTGACTGCTCAAGTATAATACCACAGGGCGGGCAGAATGTCAACCCTTTTTCGAAAAAACTTTTACTCTTGCTTTTTGCTGTGCTTTCTGCGCCATGCAAGCACCGCAGCAACGGCGGCGCACGCCAGCACTGCCAGCGGCCAGACGGAGGCCAGTGCCACCACCAGCTGCTGCAAGCCGTTCACAAAGTTGCCCCAGCCGGAGGTAAAGGCGGTGCCGATGCGGGAGAAAAAGCCCTCGTCCGCAGGGGTGTAGGTCTGCACCTCGTTCAGGTCGATATACACGGTGCACTGCTGCACCTGGTCGCTGTACCAGTCCAGCTGGCTCTGCCAGCTTTCGATCTGGGACTGCACTTCGGTAAGGGAGTCCTCGATCTGCAGCAGGTCGGAAAGATTTTCGGCCTTTGCCTGCAGCTGCTGCAAGCGGGTGCGCTGTGCCTGCAGGTTAGAAAGCCGCGCGGACACGTCCATATACTGAGTGGTCACGTCATCGGCCTGCTGGCTGCGGTAGGTCACATTACCGGCAGCGGCCACAGCTTCCAGAAAGCTCTGGTAGTTGGCCTGCGGCACCCGGTAGGTCAGGTTGACCGAGCGGCTGGAGCCGGTGCTGGAATACTCGCTGCTGGATTCCAGATAGCCGCCCGCTTCGGCAAGAGCGCTGTCCAGCGCACTGCGGGCTGCTTCGTAGTCCTTGCTTTCCAGCGTCAGGTTGGCAGTGTAGATGATCTTGGCACTGTCCACCGCAGGGGCAGCAGCTTCGGTGCTGCCGGTGCCGCTGTACTCCGTTTCCAGAGAGCGGTCGTCTGCCTCCAGACTGTAATTTACTACCTCGGGGGCGCTGTCCAGCGCGGCGTGCTGGACAGCAAAGCTGTCCGATGCCACAGAAGCGGCGGAGCTGTTGGCAGCACCCTCGGCTGCGTACAGGGCGGGCGCGCTGCTTTTGGCGCTGCCCATCCCGATGCCCAGATGCAGGGTGCTGTAACCCAGCACACACACAGCCAGACAGGCGGCCAGCGTGCCCAGCTGCTTTACCGGGAAGTGGATGGGCTTTTTCTTCTTGGTTTCGGTGTTCAGGGGTGCTGCGGGTGCAGCGGCCTGCGGGGCAGGGGCGGCCATCATGGGCTCAGCCTTTTCCTCTGCAGTCAGGGTGTCGGTCATGGCCAGCAGTTTTGCCTTCAGATCGTCCGGGGCAGTCAGGTCATCGACCTCCATCTTGTATTCATACCACCTCATCTTCGATCTCCTCCTTCAGCATCGTATGTAACTGTGCCCGTGCGCGCCGCAGCCAGCTTAGTACCGTGTTTGTGGGCACCGCCATCATCCGCCCGATCTCTGCCGCAGTGTATCCTTCGTAGTAATGCAGATAGATGGCATTGCGATAGTTTTCCGGCAGCGTGCGGATGGCATCCAGCACGCTGCCGTCCTCCGCAAGGACATCGGGGGCGGGCAGGTTCTCGTCCAGCTCGGCGTCCTTTTGGTGGGCGGCGCGGGTCAGGTCCCGGCAGCGGTTGATGGCCACCCGCAGCAGCCATGCTTTGAGATGCTCCTCACTCTCAAAGATGCCGTTGTAGTGCAGCAGCTTTTCAAACACATCCTGCACCACATCCTCAGCATCGGCTGTGCAGCGGCAATTATGCACCGCAGTGCGGTAGACGGTGTCGCTGTAACGCTGCACCGCCAAGGTAAAAACTTCGTTTCTGGTCAGCTGTCCCATTGTTATAAACTCTCCTTGGATGCCCGGAAGCGGGCTTCTCGATGGAATGTTTGTGGTTCTCACGGGGACGTTCACTCAATATACGGCTCAGCATCCCCGATTATTGCAGAACAAAACCCGGTTCCTTCCATTTTTTGTGTGCCGGACGCACCGGACCGCAAGGCACGTCCACGTTCTCCGACAGGGGTTGGATATCCTGTCGGTTTACCGGTCAGTATACCACGGAATCGCAAAAAGTAAAAGAGGGGAGCCCTTCCTTATTTATAGACCCTTTGCAGCAGCGCCAGCCGCTCGGAGAGAAAGGTCTCAGCCTTGGGGTGGTGCAGCCAGCATTTGCCGCTTGTGCTGTGCACCAGTTTCTGCGCCAGTGCGGCAGGGGCGGTGTCAATCGCCATCACGTCCTGCATGGTCAATTGCAGGGTGAGCGCCGCCGGTACATCCGGCAGCGGCGGCAGCGGGTCCTCCCACACAAAGGGCGGCAGCAGCTGCACCGCCACGGTCAGGCGGGTGCACTCCTCGGTCAGCAAAAGGGCGGCGGGGGTGCCGTCCGGCTGCACTTGTAGGCTGCTGTATAAAAGCTGCATCCGGGCAGGGGAGAGCAGCCGGGTCAAGCCCTCTGCCGGGGCAGCCGCAAGCTGTAAATACCCGGCGGCTTCCTCCCGGTAGATGCGCCGGGCAGGGGCGTGCAGCCCTGCGTAGAGGGCGGGCAGCATAAAGCTGCCGCTTTTTTCCAGCGCCTGCTGCGCCAGCAGATAGAACTCGGTCAGCGGGTACGCCGCATCCGGCTGCGGCATCCCGAAATCCGGCCGCGATACATGACCTCCACCCATGGGGACCTCCTTGACAAAACACGATGATGCGATTATACTATAAACAGAAGGGGCGCTGACTGCAAAGGTCAGCTTTCCATCCCGCATTAGTCAAAAAGATTGACCGCTAGTTTGGTAGACTGGGGCGGTCAATCTTTTTTGTTGTCATCGTTTTTCTTCTGTGAAGCTTTATCCATGACCTCAAGGGTCAGGCGGATCACCTCGATGATCAATCCCAACAGCGTAAGAATGACCATCAGCAGGTTCAGCATCTCCGACAGATCCATCTGACATCCCTCCCTTCGCCTTCAGGGCTTGGGGAGACTTGGCTCAAAAAAGTTCTCCTCCCACAAGCCGCTGGTTCGTTCCATGTACAGGAAGAAGCAGTGCTGCGGGATGGGAAAGCATGACCACCGATTATGCAATCAGCGCCGTATTCTTAGAATATCATATTTTTCGACGGATTACAATATATCTGTTGATTGTAAACCCCTTGCAAACTTTTCCGTTGACCTGCGGCGCACCGGTGCGGTATACTCGGGCACAGATGCCTTGCAAAACGAAAAAACAGAGGGGAAAACTGACTATGAAAGACAAAAAACTGACTACCTACCAGATGGCCGTTACCGCTGTGATGGCTGCCGTGCTGTGCGTGCTGGGCCCGCTGACCGTGCCCATCGGAGCCGTGCCCATCTCGCTGGCAAACTTTGTCATCTGCCTGACCGCATGGCTGCTGGGGCCGAAGTTCGGCACCCTGAGCGTGGTCCTCTATCTGGCACTGGGCACCATCGGCATTCCGGTGTTCTCCGGCTACGGCGCCGGTCTTGCCAAGCTGGCAGGCCCTACCGGCGGTTATCTGGTGGGTTATCTGCTGCTGGCCTTCATCGGCGGTATGTTCATTGAAAAGAGCAAGGGCAACCCGGTGATCTCCGCTGTGGGTCTGGTGCTAGGCGATGCCGCCTGCTATGTGCTGGGCACCGCATGGTTCGTGTTCCAGATGCAGTGCGAGCTGGGCTACGCGCTGACCGTCTGTGTCTACCCCTTCATTGCGCTGGACTTGGGCAAGATCGTGGTTTCCTGCATCGTGGGTGCGCTGCTGCGTAAGCGCCTGACGCAGGCAGGCGTACTGAAACTGCAGAATGCAGTTTCGGAATGATTGCGAATTACTTTTGAAAAGAATAAGCCCGGAAGGTCTGCGAGCCTTCCGGGCTTATCTCTTTATTCCTGATACCCCAAGGTGGCCGCCATGACCGCCTTGATGGTGTGCATCCGGTTCTCGGCCTCGTCAAACACGATGCTCTGGGGGCCTTCGAATACCTCGTCGGTCACCTCCATGGCATCGCGGCCAAAGCGCTCGCCCATCTCCTTGCCCACGGTGGTCTTGTGGTCGTGGTAGGCGGGCAGGCAGTGCATAAATACTGCATCCGGGCCTGCAATATTCATCAGATCCTGATTGATCTGATAGGGAGCCAGATCGTGGATGCGCTCCGCCCAAACCTCTACCGGTTCGCCCATGGATACCCACACATCGGTGTACAGTACGTCTGCGCCCTTTGCAGCCTTGACGGGGCCCTCCTCAAAGGAGAGGGTCGCCCCGGTCTGGGCGGCAATGGCCTGACACTGTTCCACCAGCGCGGGGTCGGGCTGATACTTTTTGGGTGCACAGGCGGTAAAGTGCAGACCCATCTTGGCGCAGCCCACCATCAGGCTGTTGCCCATGTTGTAGCGGGCATCGCCGAAGTAAACGAAGTGGATGCCCTTCAAGTGGCCGAAATGCTCCTGAATGGTAAGGAAATCGGCTAAGATCTGGGTGGGGTGGAACTCGTTGGTCAGGCCGTTCCACACCGGAACACCGGCGTAGTGCGCCAGTTCTTCCACGATCTGCTGGCCGTAGCCACGGTACTCGATGCCGTCAAACATCCGTCCCAGCACCCGGGCAGTATCGGCGATGGATTCCTTTTTGCCGATCTGACTGCCGGAGGGGTCCAGATAGGTCACTTCCATGCCCAGATCGTGGGCGGCTACCTCAAAGCTGCAGCGGGTGCGGGTGGAGGTCTTTTCAAAGATCAGGGCGATGTTCTTGCCCCGCAGCTGGTCATGCCGGATACCGGCCTTCTTTTTGGCTTTCAGGTCAGCGGCCAGCTCCAGCAGCTGACCGATCTCGGCAGGGGTGTAGTCCAATAGCTTCAAAAAGCTGCGATTTTTCAGTTCCATTGTATATTTCCCTCTCTATGCAAACACTCTTGAATATTTATTCAAGCTATGATCCTATTATAGTACGTTGCATCAGGAAGGTCAAGAGGGAGCTTACAGTTCCAGCTCTGCCCGGCGTCCGGTGGGCTTATAGGGGGTCAGCCGGACACCGGCGTGCTCGAACATGAACCGCGCCGCAATGCTGGAATCGCTGTCGTGATACTTGTCGCCGTAGTACACCACCTCGGCAATGCCGGACTGGATGATGGCCTTGGTGCACTCGTTGCAGGGGAACAGGGTCACATACACCCGGGCACCCTTCAGGTTGTTGTGGGCGCTGTTGAGGATGGCGTTCAGCTCGGCGTGGCAGACGTACATATACTTGGTCTGCAGAGGGGCACCCTCCCGCTCCCATGGCATCTCGTCATCGCTGCAGCCCATGGGCATCCCGTTGTAGCCCAGAGAAAGGATCTTGTTTTCCGGGCTTACGATGCACGCACCTACCTGACTGTTGGGGTCCTTGGAGCGCATGGCAGTAAGCAGCGCAATGCCCATAAAATATTCGTCCCAGTTGATATAATCCTCGCGTTTCATCGCGTAAAACCTCCTGCCCCTTTATGCGGGTCTGCGGCTTGACAAACCCGGAAAAATAGACTATACTACGAATAGAAAGAGCGCTGCCCGGCAAAACGGCTCCGCTCCTCATGGATCAAATGACCAAAAGATCAAGTGACCGTGGCTTGGGGAAGCGCTGGCGGTCACTTTTTCTTTTTGCCGTTGTCATGGTGTTTTTCTCTCTGCTCGAATTTCCATGTGATTTCAAAGGTCACATGTACGATGGTGACGATGAGCGTCAGAAGCATCAGAATCTCGGAAATCGACATCCAACATCCCTCCTTCCGCCGAAAGCATCAGGAGAGATCACTTCAAAAAGCTGCCCTCCTGACACCTGCTTCACTCTGGGGTGAATTTGCAGAACCAGTGAGGACACAGAGCCGCCTTGCGTTTTGGGTCAACGCCCTTACCGCCGAAGCGGCACTTACAGCATATCACAAAATCCGCATATTTGCAACGAAAACTCCCGGTTCTGCGCCTGTACGCGCTGCCGGGAGTTCTGCTTTTTCTGCCTGCCCATTTTACGCCCCGATGTCAACTTGCACAAAACAGTGCCCGGAAGTTTGGCAGGCGTTTTTGCTAAATTTTGAAACGATATATTTAAAAATCGTTTCGGATGTGGTATTATCTTTGTAAAATATGCCACAAAAACGGAGAGAACGCTCCGTGCGGCGGAAATGAGGGAAAAACCGATATGAAATACGCAAGCAACAACATCCGCAATATTCTGATTGCCGGCCATGCCGGCAGCGGCAAGACCACGCTGACCGAAGCATTGGTCTATTTTTCGGGCGCTGCCGAGCGTATGGGCCGGGTTGAGGACGGTACCACGATTTCGGACTTTGATCCCGAGGAAGCAAAGCGCAAGGCCAGCCTGTCGGCTTCCGTTGTACCGGTGGAGTACGAGGGCATCAAGTACAACCTGATCGATGCACCGGGTCTGTTCGACTTTGAAGCAGGCGAGTACGAGGGCATCCGCGCCGCCGAGAGCGTGCTGGTGTGCGTGTCCGGCCGCAGCGGCGTTACCGTGGGCGCGGAAAAGGCGTTCCAGTTGGCACGCAAAAATGGCAAGGCCACCATGGTGTTCGTCTCCAAGTGCGATCTGGAAAACGCCAACTACTTCAAGATCCTTGAGGATATGAAGATCCGCTTCGGCTCCACCGTCTGCCCCTGTGTCGTGCCCGCAAAGCTGGATGACGGCACCCCTGTGTACATCAACCTGTTCAGCCAGAAGGCCTTCAAGTACGAGAGCGGCAAGCAGATCCAGGTAGATCTGCCGGACATCGGCCACCGCTTCCAGGGCCTGATCGAGGCTATGAGCGAAGCCATTGCAGAAACTGACGATGAGCTGATGGAAAAGTTCTTTGGCGGCGAGCCCTTTACCACCGAGGAGATCGTGGAGGGTATGCGCAAGGGCGTTAAGGACGGCCTGATCACTCCTGTGTTCTGCGGCAGCGCCGTGAATCTGCAGGCACTGGATATGCTGTTGTTCAATATGCATAAGCTGCTGCCCAGCCCGGAGCACGAAGCCAGCACGCTGGCCGAGGACGCCAACGGCGAGCCGGTGGAGCTGCACTGCACCGAGGACGAGCCCACTGCCGCCTACGTCTTTAAGACCGTGGCTGACCCGTTCGTGGGCAAGCTGAGCTATCTGCGCGTTATCAGCGGCAAGGTGACCGCTGGCGAGCCGCTGACCAACGCCCGCACCGGCGAGGTGGAAAAGATCACCAAACCCCTGACCGTCCTTGGCAAGAAGCAGATGGAAAACGACGGCATCGGTGCCGGTGATATCGGCGCTGTGGCAAAGCTGGTGAGCGCAAAGACCGGCGATACCCTGTGCGATGCAGACCGCGTGGTCAAGCTGCCTGCACCCGTGTTCCCCAAGCCCAGCCTGTTCATGGCTGTTACCGTTGCCAAGAAGGGCGATGAGGGCAAGATCTCCAGCGCACTGGCGCGCCTGATGGAAGAAGACCCCACCCTGTGCTACATCAACAACGCCGAGACCCATCAGCAGGTCATCGGCGGCTTGGGCGAGCAGCATCTGGACGTGGTCAAGGCCAAGCTGAAGAACAAGTTCGGCGTGGAGATCGGTCTGGAAGCTCCCCGCATCGCCTACCGCGAGTCCATCCGCAAGGCCTGCCAGAAGCAGGGACGCCATAAGAAGCAGACCGGCGGTCACGGCCAGTTCGGTGACGTTATCATCAACTTCGAGCCCTGCGACAGCGAGCAGGTGGTGTTTGAGGAGAAGGTGTTCGGCGGCAGCGTGCCCAAGAACTTCTTCCCCGCTGTGGAAAAGGGCGTGCGTCTGGCTGCCGAAAAGGGCGTGCTGGCAGGCTACCCTGTGGTCGGCCTGAAAGCTACCCTGCTGGACGGCAGCTACCACCCGGTAGACAGCTCTGAAATGGCCTTTATCATGGCTGCAAAGCTGGCATATAAGGCTGCTATGCCGGAGGCTGGCCCCGTGATTCTGGAGCCCATCCACACCCTGAAGGCTCATGTGCCGGGCGACAACACCGGCGACATCATGGGCGATGTGACCAAGCGCCGCGGCCGCGTGCTGGGCATGGAGCCGGACGAGGACGGCTTGCAGACCATCATCGCCGAGGTGCCGCTGGCAGAGCTTGCAAACTTTACCACCTTTATCCGGCAGACCACGCAGGGCCGCGGCTGGTTCACTACCGAGTTTGCCCGCTACGAGATCCTGCCCGAGATGCTGGTGCCTGCCGTTGTGGAGCAGGCCAAGAAGCTGGGCAATCTGGACGAAGCTGCAGACGACTGAGCCCTGAACCCCTGATTTGACATTTCCCCGAGCCCCCGCCGACACTTTTTCCCTCTGTCGGCGGGGGCTTTTTTGCGTTTGTGACGTGTTTTTTGACAGAACTGCCAAAAAACCAGACCGGAATTCGTCATCTGCACTTTTTTACCAGATTTTTCAAGAAATAGTTTACACTATGGCAGAAATGGTGGTATTATATAAAATAGTGTAGTATGGGGTAAAATGCGCCTGTATACGCTGGGAGGGTATGGGATGAAGAATAAGATCTCGCGCCGCAGTTTTCTGGCGGCGGCTGCGGTCTCGGCAGCGGCACTGGCAGTGTCCGGCTGCGATGCAAAAAAGAGCAAAAAAGAAGTGACCGACATCACGGTGTGGAACTACTACAACGGCGACCAGCTGGAAAGCTTCAACCGCCTTGTGAGCACCTTCAACGAGACCATCGGCAAGGAAAAGGGCATCCGGGTGACAGGTTCCAGTCAGGGCACGGTGAACGATCTGGAAGCCAACGTGATGGACGCTGCCGAGGGCAAGGTGGGCTCTGCGGAGATGCCCACCATTTTTGCCGCCTACGCGGATACCGCTTATAAGCTGGACCAGATGGGCATGGTGGTGGATTTAAAGGACTACCTGACCGAGGATGAACAGGCCGCCTTTGTGCCCGGCTATATCACCGAGGGCGATTTTGACGGCAGCGGCAGCATAAAAATTTTTCCGGTGGCAAAATCCACCGAGCTGATGTTCTTTAACGATACCGACTGGCAGCGGTTCTCAAAGGAGACCTTTGTGCGTTACGGTGCTCTTTCCACCATGGAGGGCGTGACGGCGGTAGCCGAGCAGTACTACAACTGGTCCGGCGGCAGGGCACTGTTTGGCAGGGATGCCATGGCAAACTATATGATTGTGGGAGCAAAGCAGCTGGGCTGCGAAATTTTTGAAGTGCACAACGGCAAAATGACCCTGCACTTCGACCATGATGTGGTGCGCAAGCTGTGGGATAACTACTATGTGCCCTTCGTCAAGGGGTATTTTGCTGCGAATGGCCGCTTCCGCAGCGATGACGTGAAAACCGGCGCACTGCTGGGCTGTGTAGGCTCCTGTGCCAGTGCCACCTTCTTTCCGAAGCAGGTGATGCCCGGGGATAACCAAGTCCACGATATCGAGATGAAGGTGCTGCCTGCGCCCCGGTTTGCCGGGAGCGAAAAGGTAGCGGTGCAGCAGGGTGCCGGCATGGTGGTCACCACCGGCACCGAGGCCGAGATCAACGGCGCAGTCACTTTTTTAAAGTGGTTCACCGAGCCGCAGAATAACATCGCTTTCGCGGTGGAGTCGGGCTATCTGCCGGTGACCACCGCCGCCAACGACATGGACGCCATCCGCGCAAGCGGGCTGGAGCTGACCGACAATATGGAGCAGACCCTTTCCGGTGCGGTAAAAACGGTGCGCGAAAACGAGCTGTACACCCCTACGGCCTTTGCAGGCGGCAATGCAGTCCGCAAGATACTGGAATACAGCATGGGCGATCAGGTCAGTGCCGACCGGGACACGGTGCTGGCGCGCATTGCCGCAGGCCAGAGCGCGGAAGCAGCCATGGCAGAGTTTTTGACCGACGACTATTTTGAGGCGTGGTATCAGGCCACCCTTGCACAGTTACAGCAGTACGAGGGCTGACCGCCCGGAAAAAGATGGAAAGGAGGCAGGGCGATGTTTGACGCATGGAAACAGCGCCAGCGGCAGCGCTTGAAAAACAGACCGGAAAGAACCGTGTTCTACAATATTTTTGCCACCATGATGCTGGTGCTGGCGGTGGAGCTGCTGATGGCGGTCGCCAGCATCCTTGCCGTCAACGTGACCGGACAGCTGGACGAAAACGCCAAGGATCTGCTTACCATGCGGGTGCGCAACCGCGCCAGCTATGTGCAGGAGATCCTACGGAACGCGGAGGATCTGGAGCAGCTGAGCGAGCAGATCACCGCCACCACCCAGCAGCTGCTGAAAAGCGGCGATATCTCGCTGGATACGCTGGATAACAGCAGCGAACAGAGCGATGCCCTGCTGGTAGCGCTTGCCCCGCAGCTTCTGGACACCCTGCGCACAAAGCAGGTGACCGGCATCTTTCTCATGCTGAACACCCACGATCTGGACACCTGCGAGGTGGGCAAAAAAATGCCCGGCATCTACCTGCGGGATCTGGACCCGGACGCCCGCCCTTCGGAGCGCAACAACGACCTTTTGCTGGAACGCGCCAGCGCCACAGTGGTAAAAGAGCTGGCTATCGGCACGGATAAGGGCTGGCAGCCCGCCTTCCCTTATCAGGCCAATACCAAGGGCGGCATCCTGCGCTCGGTCTTTCAGGCCGCGTATAAAGATGGTGCCAGCCTTTCGGCAGAAAACTATGGCCGCTGGACCACAAACTCCTACTGTCTGGCAGGGGACGACCGGAACGCCATTGCCTACTCGCTGCCACTGATCTTACCGGACGGCACAGTGTACGGCGTGGTGGGCGTGGAGCTGCTCACCGATTATCTGCAAACCAAGCTGCCTTTCACAGAGCTGGACGAGGACAAGGCAGGCACCTATTTTATCGTGACCACTACTGATGATGCGCTGACGGACGGCGTGCTCTCCCTGCGCAAGACCGTGACCTCCGGCGAGGATCTGGTAACGGCAGATGCACCGCTGGGCGTTTTGAACTGCCGCAGCAACGGCACCGGCGGCAACTGGGTGGAGCTGAACGATAAGCGCTATTACATGGTGCTGGAGCCGCTGCAGGTGTATAACCGCAACGCGCCCTTTGCCGCTGAAAAGTGGTTCCTGGCAGGTACCATGGAACAGTCGGTGCTGCTGGCTTTTTCCGACCGGGTACGCGAGTTGCTGCTGGCCACCATAGTGGTCACACTGGTGCTGAGCGTTTTGGGCAGTCTGCTGGTCTCGGCACGGCTTGCCCGCCCCATCAACCATTTGTACCGCGAGGTGATAGACGCGCAGGAGAAAAAGACCTTTCCGCACCTGTCACGCACGGCCATCCGGGAGGTGGACCGCTTTGCCGAGACCATTACCGAGCTGAACAGGGAGCTGGTGACCAACTCCACCAAGTTTTTGCGCATCATGGATATGGCCAGTGTGGAGATCGGCGGCTACGAGCTGCGCACCGACACCGGCAGCGTGTTCGTGACCGATAATTTCTTCCCGCTGCTGGGCAAGCCCGAGATGCAGGGCAAGCCGCTGAGCGTGCGCCGCTTTGAGGAGGTGCTCAAGGGCATCCGGGAAAAGAATCCCCGTGACCGCACCGCCGAGGGAGACGAGCTGCTGACCATTCAGCAGCCGGACGGGGTGCGGTACATCATGCTGCGCAGCACCATCGAGGGACACGCCAAGATCGGCCTTGCCGAGGACGTGACCGCCGCCGTGCTGGAGCGGAAGCGCATTGAGCACGAGCGCGATTACGATATTCTGACCGGGCTGTACAACCGGCAGGCCTTCAACCGGGTGTGCACCGAGCTGTTTGCCGCGCCGGAGCGCATGGGCGTGGCGGCACTGATGATGATGGACCTGGATAACCTCAAGCACATCAACGATACCTACGGCCACGACTGGGGCGACCAGTACATCCGCCGCACCGGTCAGTGCCTGCGGGATAATACCCCCGCCGGTACGGTCTGCGCCCGCCTTTCCGGCGACGAGTTCCTTGTGCTGTTCCACGGCTACCGCAGCCGGGACGCAGTGCGGGAAAAGATCGACCACCTGACCGGTGCCATGCAGCAGAGCGTGGCGCTGCTGCCCAGCGGCAATGCTTTGCACATCAGCCTTTCCGGCGGCATTGCATGGTACCCGGACGATGGGCAGGACTGGGAGACCTTGAAAAAATACGCCGACTTTGCCATGTATCAGGTCAAGCACGCGGATAAGGGCCGGGTGGAGGAGTTTGACATCGGGGTGTACAACCGCGAGGCCTACGCCGAGCGCACCCGCCGGGAATTCCGGCAGCTGCTCAGCAATGCGCAGGTGTTCTACTGCTTCCAGCCCATCTACTCGGCACGCAGCGGCAGGGTAGTCGCCTACGAGGCGCTGATGCGCTCCGACCTGCCCACCCTGCGCTCCCCGGCCACCATCATGAAGCTGGCGCGGGAGCAGGGGGCACTGTACGAGATCGAGCGCATCACCTTTACCAAGGCGCTGGAGACCTTCGACAGCCTGTGCCGGGCGGGCAGCGTGTCCGAGGAGGCCATGCTCTTTGTCAACTCCATCGCCAACACCTGCCTGTCGCATGAGGACGGCAAATATATAAACAACCATTGGCACGAGCTGTGCCACCGCATGGTCGTCGAGATCACCGAAGAGGAAGCTATCGACTACGAAGCACTGGAGAAAAAGCGCAATGCACCGGGATTTTCCGGGATGTTTGCGCTGGACGATTACGGCAGCGGCTATTCCAACGAGAATACGCTATTGCAGCTTGCACCCCGGTTCATCAAGGTGGATATCGCCATCATCCGGGGCATCGACACCTCGCCGGACAAGCAGCAGATCCTGCAAAATGTGGTGGCCTACGCCCACCCCCGCAGCATGAAGATCGTTGCCGAGGGCGTGGAGACCGCCGCCGAGCTGCGCACGGTCATCGAGCTGGGCACAGACCTTTTGCAGGGCTATTTTCTGGCACGCCCGGCCATTGTGCCGGGGGATATCGCGCCGGAGGCAGTTGCGATCATCCGGGAATTGCAGCGCCAGAAAAAAGACTAAGAGTACAAACCCTCCCGGGCGCTGCGGCGCTGGGAGGGTTTTTGCAACGGAGGTAAAAAGATATGGTTCAGGTGGATCTCATCACCGGCTTTTTGGGGGCAGGCAAGACCACCTTTCTGCGCCGGTATGTGCGGTATCTGGTACAGCAGGGGTATAAGGTGTGCATTCTGGAAAACGATTTTGGCGCGGTGAACGTGGACGCCATGCTGGTGCAGGAGGTGCTGGGCCCCGGCTGCGATGTGGAGACCATCAGCGGCGGCTGCGACTGCGACACCCACCAGCGCCGGATGCGCACCAAGCTTATCGCCATGGCCATGCGCGGCTTTGACCGGGTGGTGGTGGAGCCCAGCGGCATCTTTGATGTGGACGAGTTTTTCGATATCCTGCGGGACGACCCGCTGGACCGGTGGTATCAGCTGGGCAGCGTCATCGCCATCGTGGACGCCCTGCTGCCGGAAACGCTTTCGCCGCAGGCAGAGTATCTGCTGGCGTCTGAGACCATGAACGCGGGCCGCGTGCTGCTGAGCCGCGCCCAGCTGGCAGCGCCCGCCCAGTGCGCCGCCGCCGCTGCCCACTTGGAGCGTGCACTGGAAGCCGCAAAATCTTCCCGCCGCTTTGCGCCCGGGGAGATCCTTGCCAAGGACTGGGATGCCCTGACCGATGCCGACCTTACTGCCCTTGCCGCCTGCGGCTACCGGCAGGCCAGCTGCGAAAAGCTGCATTTTGACCAGCACGCGGCCTTTACCTCCCTTTGCTTTCTGGAACTGCACCTCACCCCGCAGCAGCTGCAAGCCGCCGCACAGCGGCTGTTCGCAGCGCCGGAGTGCGGGCAGGTGCTGCGGGTCAAGGGCTTTGCACCCGCCCCGGCGGGCGGCTGGCTGGAGCTGAACGCCACCGCCGCCGGCTGCACCCTTGCGCCCATCCCGCAGGGGCAGGAGGTAGTCATCGTCATCGGCGAGGGGCTGGACAAAGCCGCCATTGAAGCAAAATTGAAGGGGTGAAAGGCAGTTTTCCCCCATAACAAAACACATTGTGGAAAAACAGGAGGGAGCATCATGCAGGAAGTACGCGCAGCCGTTATTGGCACCGGGGTCATGGGGCGCAAGTATGCCCAGATGATCGCAGAAGGAAAGGCGGGCGCATTGCGCCTGACCGCCGTGGTCTGCCGCAGCGCCGGGGCGCAGCAGTGGGCAAAAGATACCCTGCCGGATACGGTACGGGTGTGCCCCAACGCCGAGGAGCTGTACGCCCACGCCGAGGAGTTTGACGCCGTGCTGGTAGTTACCCCGCACAAGACCCACCCGGCGCTGGTAATGCAGGCTTTTGCCCACGGCAAGCACGTTCTGTGCGATAAGCCCAGCGCAAACGCGCTGGCACCGGCGCTGGAAATGAACCGCGCCGCCGAAAAAAGCGGCCTTGTTTTCGCCATGATGTTCCATCAGCGCCGATACAAAAAGTATATAAAACTTAAAAATTTACTGGATGATGGTGCTCTGGGCGAGATCAAGCGGGTGCAGCTGGAAAACAGCCGCTACTTCCGCACATGGATGTACCACCGCTCCGGCAGCTGGCGTTCCAGCTGGGCAGGGGAGGGCGGCGGCGCGCTGCTCAATCAGGGACAGCATATTCTGGACATCTGGCAGTGGCTGTTTGGGATGCCAACCAGTATTTATGCCGTGATACCATACGGCAAGTATAACGATTTTATGGTGGACGATGAAGCTACCCTGCTGATGGAGTACCCGCAGCAGCGCACGGCAACCTTTATCCTTTCCACCGGCGAGGGCAGCTACACCGAGCGGTTGGAGATCGTGGGCACCAAGGGCACCGCCCTGCTGGAAGAGGATACCCTCACCCTGCACACCTACACGCCAGACACTGAGACCTACCGCCGTACCGCAGACTGCACCGAGCGCCAGCAGCTTACCGAGACCACCACCACCGAGCAGTTTGCACCGCAGGCAGAGCCTTACCCGGAAATGCTGGCAAACTTTGCGGATGCCATCCTGCACGGCACGCCCCTGACCGCCCCCGGCGTGGAGGGCGTGCGGGCGCTGGAACTGACCGATGCCGCGTACCTGTCCGCGTGGTTGGGCGAAAAGATCACGCTGCCGCTGGACGCAGAACGGTTTGAACAGGAACTGCAAAAGCATATTCAGGAGGAACAGACAAATGACTAAGCTGCGTTTTATCGTAGTAGGCTCCGGCTGGCGGTCGCTGTTTTACTGGCGCATCGCGCAGGCGCTGCCGGAGCGGTTCGAGCTGTGCGCCATGCTTTGCCGTACCGAGGAAAAGGCCGAAAAAATGCACCGGGAGTACGGCGTGCCGGTAAGCACCTCGGCGGAGCAGTGCGCTGCCCTGCACCCGGACCTTGTGGTGGTGGCAGTGAATAAAGCGTCCATCGCCGCCGTCAGCACCGAATGGCTTGCCCGGGGCTTTGCCGTGCTGAGCGAGACCCCGGCGGCGCTGGAGGAGGACGCATTGCGCGCCCTCTGGCAGCTGCACCGGCAGGGCGCAAAGCTGCAAGTGGCAGAGCAGTACTGGCTGTACCCCACGCTGGCAAAACGGCTGGCGGCGGTGCGCAGTGGCGCACTGGGCACGCCGCAGTTTGCCCGGCTGTCGGTGGCGCACGGCTACCACGCGGTCAGTCTGGCGCGGCTGTTCCTGAATGCCGGGCAGCAGCCGGTGCGGGTGACCGGACGCAGCTGGACGGAAAAGATCATCGAAACGGATTCCCGCTGGGGTGCGGTGCATAACGGCGCATTGGTGGAAAAGACCCTGCAGCAGCACACGCTGGAATTTGCAGGCGGCGGCACGGCGTTTCTGGATTTTAACGGCGTGCAGTACCACTCTTACCTGCGCAGCACCCACACCAGTGTGCAGGGAGAGCGGGGCGAGCTGTTCGATGATACCCTGCGCTGTCTGGACGCCGTCGGAGAGCCGGTGTGCCGTCTGCTGACCCCGCTGCCCGACCCGCTGGCAGCTGCCGCCGCACAGGCAGGGCTTAACGAGGACGAGACTGCCATCGCCTGTTTTCTGGACAGGATGCAGGGCTATCTTGCCGGCGGGGCGGAGGTGTACCCGCTGGCAGACGCCTTGCAGGACGCCTACCTTGCCCTGCTGATGGAGCGCGCCCTTGCCGCCGGACAGCCGCTGGAAAGCACCCCGCAGCCGTGGAATACGGCAGAAGAATAACAAAAAAACGGCTGCTGCACGGGAGAGTGCAGCAGCCGTTTTATCTTATGGAAGCTTAAACCTTGAACAGCGGAGTGCCGGGTACAACATTGCCCTCGGCCAGCATCTTCACATCGTCCGCGCCATCGGTCACGATGATGGCGGTTGCGGTGGGATGGCCGGCTGCGCGGATGGCATCCAGATCGACCTTCAGCAGCGGAGTGCCGGCGGTGACCTTCTGGCCCTCCTTGACCAGTGCGGTAAAGCCCTGACCCTTCATGTCCACGGTATCCATGCCGACATGGATCAGCAGCTCGGTGCCCTCGCTGCTGGTCATGCCCACAGCGTGCAGGGTGGTGGCGATCTGGGTCACAGTGCCGTCAAAGGGAGCGTACACGGTATCACCGGTGGGCTCAATGCCGCAGCCGGGGCCCAGAATGCCCTGTGCAAAAGTCTCGTCAGGGATGTCGGCCTGTGCCAGCACCTTGCCCTGCAGCGGCGTCAGGATCGTCTTGCTCTGGTTGGTGAATTTGCTGGTGTTTTCGTCCTTGGCCTTGCCGCCGAACAGTTTGTCAAAAAAGCCCATGGTGAATGTCCTTCCTTCTTAATCAATGTTCAAAAGCGACAAGGGAACTATCGGATCTCAACCTGCCGCTCCCGAAAACTATACCTATATATAAAAGATACCATATCATCCTGCAAAAAGCAAGAAGCAACCTTACATAAAGCAGTGCGTTACATCAGCGTAAGCAGCGCTTCCACCTCGTCCATGCGGGTGGCCCAGCTAGTGGCGATGCGCACCACGGTATGGGTGTCATCGAACTTCTCCCAGAAACCGAACTTTGCCTTGCCCTTCAGTGCAGCCAGCTGGGCATTTTCCAGCACAAGGAAGATCTGGTTGGTGGGGGAATCCATAAAGAAGCGGTAGCCCTTTTCCGCAAAGCCGGCCTTCAGGCGGTTGGCCGTGGCAATGGCATTTTTGCTGATGGAAAAGTACAGATCATCGGTGAACAGCACATCGAACTGGATGCCCAGCAGCCGGCCCTTTGCCAGCAGTGCGCCCTGCTGCTTGACCATGGTCATAAAGTGTGCCGGTGCACCGTGGGGGAACACCACAGCTTCGCCGCACAGCGCACCCACCTTGGTGCCGCCGATGTAGAACACATCGGTCAGCCGGGCAAGGTCGGCCAGCGTTACGTCCGTACCCTCGGCAGCCAGACCGTAGCCCAGCCGTGCACCGTCTAAGAACAGCGGCAGCTTGTACTCCTGACAGACAGCGTGCAGGGCTTCCAGCTCTGCCTTGGTGTACAGAGTGCCGTACTCGGTGGGGTGGGAAATGTACACCATGCCGGGGAACACCATGTGGTCGTGATTGTCGTCGGCGTAGAAGGTAGCCACCAGTTCCCGCAGCTCGGCGGCGTCCAGCTTGCCGTTGTGCTGCGGCAGGGTGATCACCTTGTGGCCGGTGTACTCGATGGCACCGGCTTCATGACCGGCTACATGGCCGGTGGCAGCAGCCACTACGCCCTGCCACCGCTGCAGCATGGATGCGATGACGATGGCGTTGCTCTGTGTGCCGCCGGAGATGAACTGCACATCGGCCTCCGGGCAGGCGCAGGCGGCGCGGATCTTCTCGCGGGCGCTGGCGCAGTAGGGGTCGGTGCCGTAGCCGGAGACTTTTTCAAAGTTGGTCTCGGTCAGCTTTTGCAAAATAGCGGGGTGTGCACCCTCGCAGTAGTCGTTTTCAAAATACAGCATGGCAAAACGCTCCTCTATGTTATTTTAAACAAAGCAGTAACTCTATTCTACATCGCAGAAAAAACTCTGTCAAATCCAAAACGGTGCACAGTACACGCAATGTGCTGCAGAATGTTTACAAATGCCGGAAAGGCGGCAAAAAACGCTTGCGCAGCCGACACCGTAACCGCACTGCCTACAAAAAATGCGAAAGTATGATCCTTTCCAAAAAGATGAAAAGTTTTTTGAAAAAGTGCTTGACAATTTTGCTGCATCTGGTATAATAACTATCGTTCCCGGCGCTGCGGTGCAGGAACACAACAGAATATGCGGATATGGCGGAATTGGCAGACGCGTTAGATTCAGGTTCTAAT
>OHRL01000732.1_pt1 | contig 22555 bp, 18 predicted proteins | sample 1578331 | NCBI WGS metagenome assembly OHRL01 (sample SAMEA3879608, study PRJEB24766) | human gut metagenome | biome: human-associated habitat; feature: feces | place: USA | collected 1985/1987
AGGATAATTTAGCGTTAGCTAAATTTCAATGCCCGACCGACACTCTGCTAAACCACAATTTATGGTGTTTAGCTTATGTTTAAAATATAACTCAACATAGATTTATTTCTTTCTTAAAATTATCACATAAAATTCAAATTAAATTTTATATAAGTTCGTTGAAATTTTGTTTATAATATTATATAATAAATGTATTATATATAAGGAATTGATTTTATGTTTAAAAAAATTAAAACTACGTTAGCTTGTTGTTCTGCACTTATGATGCTTTGCGCTGTACCTCTAAATGCAAATGCGGCGGAAGAAGTGAAAATTAACGATGCTGCTTCTGTTGCTGTGGGGGACACATTTACATATTCAATGTATATTGCTGATGCATCAAAAGATGTAATGGGTATGCAGGCATATGTTTTTTATGATACAGATTACCTTGAAATTGATACTGATTCTATTAATTTTGATAATTTGAACGGTGTGATTTATAATGGAAATCTTGACGGATATATGACTTTTAATTTCTCTGATATATCAAATTATGCAAGCTTTTCATCCCGTACACAGCTTGTATCTATGAATTTTAAGGTTAAAAAATCCGGAAATACTAATGTTACATATTTTATTAAAGAAATGTATGACAGCGATATGAATACTCTTACTGCATATACCATAACCTATGATATTAAGTTAGACGGAGAAACTGTTGTGTCAGAAAAAACACCGATTGTTGAAGAAGCGGAAAAATATATAAATACTTACCAGGGAAATTTTATTAATTATATAGACGGTAAAGGAAATGATAATACAGATGAAAAAACGGACCATAAAGCTGTAATCGGCGAAAAAACAACAATGATGCCGCAAAATAACCAAGGCAATACGCAATATGTTGATGTGCAGAAATCGGGTTCGGGTGCATCGGTTACAACGATTGTAATCGTTTGCGGCTTGCTGCTGATAGGCGGAGCAATCGGCGGAGTTATGTATTTCAGACATAAAGAAAATACGAAAAACGGTTTGAATACTGATAGTGACAATATTGACAACGATATGACTTAAAGTGACGAACAGTTTTGACTGTTTATTGCAAAATTAAAAATTGTTTAAAAATTGTAACTGATTTTTGGTTATTATTACACCCTATAATCGACCTGTTTTTTTGAAAAAGCCTTGATTTTTTGAGCAAATTATTATATAATTGTCATACCGAGTATATCGGAAACATATTTTTATAGGAGGAAATTTCTAATGTCCAAGAAAATCATTAGTCTTATGTTGGCTATGGCTCTTTCTGCTTCAATGGTAGCAGTTGCAGCAGTTAGCGTTTCAGCTGACACAGACAGCGATGGTAACTATGTTCCTTCAGAGGGAACTGAAACATATAGATATTATTTCTATATGCCACAGAGATGGGAAAATGAGTTCACAACATCAACAGGTGCATACTGGTGGGAAGGCACAGATGCTTGCGAAACATGGCAGGATATGTATAAGGTTAAAGAAACTGAGAACGAAAACATTTTCTGTATTGATGTTCCAACGGATGTTCCTAAGCTCATCTTCAACAACTATGTTGACGGCGGTGATGATCCAACGGCTCCTCAGTACACAAAGGCTGCTCAGACATCAGATGTTACATGTGTAGACGATGATGGTGAACAGGCTTGGGGTTACTGGCCTAAAACTGATGAAGACGATCCTAGTAACGAGCTTTATCCGGAAGGTATCAGAAATTTCAATAACATGATTTATGTTATTGATGAAAACAGAATCGAAGAGAACCCACTCAACCAGAAGCTTACATGCCGTGGTCAGTGGTACTACTACTATGGTAACGGCGAATATGGTTACACACCTGTAAAGGGTGACGGCGCTGTTTACAACACAGAGTATATGTCATTTGAAAAGGCACTTGAAGATAAGAATAATCCTAAGCCAACAGTTCCTGAAACAACAGTTGCTCCTGAGACAACAGTTGCTCCTGAAACAACAACAGAGGCTACAACAGCTCCTGCTCCAGTTTCAAAGCCTGCTCTTACAGTTTACGCTACATCAAACGTATTCCCAGAGGCTAAGGCTGTGTATGATAACTCAACAAAGCAGGTTACAGTTACTTACTACCTCGGTACAGACAGAGATCTTGTAAACCTTGAGTGGTACTTAACATTTGATAACACTGTTCTTGAGTACAAGAACGCTAACAACCTTGATTCATCAGGCAGAAAGCTCAACATTATGCCTCAGATCACACCAGCAGGCGGCGATGTATTCAATACAAAGCTCCCAGGTAAGATAAATTCTAACGCTTCTAGCCTTTCACTTTATCCGATTGATTCAACAAAGCCTTTCGTACAGGTTACATTCGATGTAATCGGCGAGCCTGAGAATGTTGAAACAACAATCAACCTCAATGTAAGAGTTCTTACAACAGGCGCACTTGATCCTGACAAAATGAGCCTTGATCCTAATTCTATGAACTCATTTGTAGTTGACTTCACAATTAAGGATCCAGCTCCACTTACATTCACAAACACAACTCTCACAGAGTCAACATATGTAGAGCCAACAGTTCCTGAGACAACAAAGGCTCCTGAAACAACTAAGGCTCCGGAGACAACAAAGGCTCCTGAAACAACAAAGGCACCTGAGACAACTAAGGCTCCTGAAACAACAATAGCTCCTGCTTCAACACAGGCTACAGATGGTAGCGACACAACAATTGCTCCTGCAACTGAAGATGCTACATCATCAACAGGCGCAACAGTTAAGCCGGGCACAGCTGATACAGCTAATAACGGCAACAACACAACTAACAATGATAACGGCACAGTTAAGACAGGTGACGCTACACTCGCAGTTGTAATTCTTACTCTTCTTGTTTCTGCTACAGGCGTAATGTTCGTCATTCGCAAGAGAGAGATGTTCTAATCTTAATTAGTAATAATTTAGATTTCTTTGGGCTGACCTGACAGGTCAGCCCATTTTTGATGTTATGATTAAGAATAAATTTCAGAAAAATTGTGTAAATTATGGTTTAGTAAAATGTTTTACCAAATAATTATAAAAGTTTGGTCAACCTTTTCAAAGGTTGTGGGTGTGGGCAAAGCCCACAAATACTTTCCGCTTATACAATCTGACGATAGCCAAACAGCTCCCTGTTTGGCGGCTTGAACGCAACGGCGAATGCCCTTAAATGCGATAGCAACAAAAAGCCATTCGATATATAATGAAAAGTTAATTATTTCTTTTATAAAATGCTGTCGCCTGTTTTTCAAACTATGTGCAAGCATGCAAACAGCGTAGCTGTTTGCGTTTGATAAATCGTTATATCGGAAGATTTTTATGGGCGCTGCCCAAATCCGCAATTTTTGAAAAAATTGAGTAAACTTTTTTGTCTTTGGGAGGATAATTTAGCGTTAGCTAAATTTTAATGCCCGACCGACACTCCGCCAAACCCAATTTATCAAGTTTAACCAAAATTTAGAACAGAAAAATACCCTATAAACTCATTTTAATATGTCTGATATTTACTTAAATTTATAACTTGTATTTTGTGCATTGACAATGAATTTTACTTATAATTCCTATAAATAATAATTTTGAAAAAAATTAAAAAAATAGCGTATTTATGAAGAATTTATCGTAAATATCGGTTGACAAAGCGCAAATACTTTTGTATAATAATCAATAGCGTTTTAATATGCGTTTATGCGGTCAAGAGGTGCAATTATGCTTTTTGAACTTAAAAGTGTCTTTCAAAATGAAGGCGAAGAAAAAACAATCAGCTATAAGCTGGATATAAGCAATATTGACATTGACGGCGTTTTTCCATTCAAAACACCGCTTGATATTACCGCAACAGCAGGAAACAGGGCATCACTTGTTGACCTTACTTTGCTTGTCAGCTTTGACTATGTTCGCAGCTGCGACAGATGTGGAGAAGAATTTACAAGGAAGATGAAGTACAAGTTTACTCATAAGCTTGCCCGTACTCTTGAAACTGACGGCAACGACGACTATATTGAAACACCTGATTTTGTACTCGACCTTGATGAAACGGTTATTTCTGATGTGCTGTTGTCGCTTCCGCAGAAAAACCTCTGTAAAGAAGATTGTAAAGGACTGTGCAGTCAGTGCGGTCATAATCTTAATGAGGGTGAATGCGATTGCGATAAAAAGCAGGTTGACCCAAGGCTCGAGATTCTTAAACAACTTATGGATTGATATATGTTATTGTAAGGAGGTCTTTGTAATGGCAGTACCAAAGAGAAAAACTTCACACGCAAGAAAGAGTTCAAGACGTTCAACAGTTTGGAAGCTCAACGCTCCAACACTTGTAATTTGCCCTAACTGCGGTGAGTACAAGGCAGCTCACAGAGCTTGCGGCAACTGCGGTATGTATAACGGCAGACAGGTAATCGTAAAAGCTAACGAGAACTAATTACGGTACAAACATTATGGGCGGCAGAATTCTGTACGCCCTTTTGTTTTGCTCTGATACCTTGAATTTTTCGTGATTTTTGTGTAAAATAAGTGTGAGGTGAGTTCGTGGCTGTAAATATATTTGGTGTGACTGCTAACAGTCACGCAGACAGAGCAAAAATTAAAAGCGGTGAAATTCTGCTTAGTATTAACGGAAATATAATCGAAGATGTCCTCGATTACCGTTTTTATCAGGTAAACAGAGATTTGACACTCGAGATTAAAGATAAAAACGGCGAAATCAGAACAGTCCGTATTGTGAAAAGTGAATACGAGGAAATTGGTCTTGAGTTTGAAACTTATCTGATGGACGAGCAAAAGAGTTGCCGTAATAAGTGTATTTTCTGTTTTATAGACCAATTGCCTAAAGGTATGCGTGAATCACTTTATTTTAAAGACGATGACAGCAGACTTTCATTTTTGTTTGGTAATTACATTACGCTCACAAACCTTACACAGCACGAAATTGACAGAATCATAAAAATGCACATCAGCCCGATAAATGTGTCGGTTCACACTACGAATCCACAACTGCGCTGTAAGATGATGCATAACCGTTTTGCCGGTCATGCGTTAAGACATCTTGAAAGTTTTGCTAAGGCAGGAATCAGTCTTAACTGTCAGATTGTTGCTTGCCCCGGTATAAATGACGGTGATGAACTTATCCGTACTTTTACCGATCTTGAAAAACTTGGAGTTAATATGACCGCTGTCGTGCCTGTAGGACTTACAAAATACCGTCAAGGATTATATCCGCTTACGGAATACAATCAAGAAACTGCCGCACAGACGCTTGATATAATCGAAAAATTCGGCGATGAATGTGTTAAAAAGTACGGCAGAAGAATTTTTTATGCCGGCGATGAATTTTATATAAAGGCTAACAGACCGATTCCCGATCCTGATTTTTATGAGGGCTTTCCCGCCGTAGAAGACGGTATTGGTATGATTGCCTGTCTTAAAGAAGAAATTGAGTTTGCTGTGGAGGACAGCGAGTACAATGATGCATTGAATTATAAGGTGACTATGGCATGCGGCGAGGCTGTTGCACCTTATTTGAGAGATATGATGAAGATTATTGCAACAAAATTTCCGAATATAGAGATAAATGTTGTTGCAATTAAAAATAACTTTTTTGGCGGAGGAGTTAATGTGTCGGGTTTGGTCACAGGCGGTGACTTGATTGACCAGCTGAAAGACAAAGACCTTGGCGACAAACTTTTTATTCCGTCATCTATGCTTAGATTTGAAAATGACATTTTCCTTGATGATGTTTCGGTTGAAGATGTTGAGCGTGAGCTTAATATTTCTCTTGGAATTGTAAATAACAACGGTGACGAACTTGTAAGAGAAGTTACCACGGTAAAGGAATGATAGAAGAATGAATAAACCTGTAATTGCGATTGTAGGCAGACCGAATGTCGGTAAATCTACACTTTTTAATAAACTTATCGGTCAAAGACTTTCAATAGTCGATGATACACCGGGTGTTACCCGTGACCGTATTTACGGCGAGGTTGAATGGCTCGGCAAAAAAGCGTTTATAATTGACACAGGCGGTATTGAACCGAAATCCGACAATATTATTTTGTCGCAGATGCGCAGACAGGCACAACTTGCCATTGATACCGCAAATGTAATTATCCTTGTTACGGACGGCAAAACAGGTATGGTTGCCACAGATATGGATATTGCGCAGATGCTTATGAAATCAAACAAGCCGATTGTGCTTTGTGTAAATAAATGTGACGGAATCGGCGAACCGACTCCTGAATTTTATGAGTTTTACAACCTCGGACTCGGAGATCCTATTCAGGTTTCATCTGTTCACGGTCATGGTACAGGAGATTTGCTCGACAGTGTTTTTGAACACCTTGATTTTACAGAGGACAGCGAGGATGACGGCACAGTAATTAATGTGGCTGTTATAGGCAAGCCAAATGCAGGTAAATCATCGCTCATTAATAAAATTACAAACGAGGAGCGCTGCATAGTTTCTGACATTGCGGGTACTACAAGAGATACCATTGACACAATGATTGAAAATAAGTACGGTAAATTTAACTTTACCGATACAGCAGGACTTCGTCGTCAGAATAAAATTTATGATGATATTGAAAAGTACAGTATTATCAGAGCAAAGATGGCTATTGAACGCAGTGATGTATGCGTTATTATGATTGACGCAGAGGCAGGCGTTACCGAGCAGGATACAAAGGTAGCAGGACTTGCTCACGAAGCAGGCAAGGCTTGTATTCTTGCGGTAAATAAATGGGATGCAATTGAGAAAAACGACAAGACAATGCAGGAGTTCAGGAAAAAACTTGATACAGACTTTGCATTTATGTCTTATGCTCCTAAGGTATTTATTTCTGCAAAGACAGGTCAGCGTATTGACAGGTTGTTTGAATTTATTGTAAGCTGTGCGGAGCAGTCTGCAAGAAGAATTACAACAGGTATGCTCAATGAATTGCTTGCACAGGCTACAACAAGAGTTCAGCCGCCGTCGGATAAAGGCAAGAGATTAAAGATTTTTTATGTTACCCAGGCATCGGTTAAGCCGCCGACATTTATTTTCTTCTGTAATAACGCTCAATTATTCCACTTTTCTTATCAGCGCTATCTTGAAAACAGAATCAGAGAGGCATTCGGACTTGAGGGCACACCAATCAGAATTATTATCAGGGAGCGTGGCGAAAAGTAATGAATTTTTATTTATCGTTTTTAGCGTATAATTGTTGGAGAATTATAATTACTGCCGTTATAGCTTATCTTTTAGGCAGTGTGAATACAGCCGTTATAGTTACAAAGATTGTAACGGGCGGTAAGAAAGACATTCGTGAGATGGGCAGCGGTAATGCAGGATTTACAAATGTTCTGCGTTCCGTAGGAAAAGTGCCTGCAATTTTTACAATCGTATGTGACGCACTTAAGTGTGTGGTTGCGGTTATTATCGGCTGGTTGATTTTCTCGACTATTCCTGCAGACAGTCAGATTCTTTCAAATGAATTTGGCAACTGCGGCAAGTATATAGCCGGTATTTTTGCAATACTCGGACATTCGTATCCTGTTTATTTCCACTTTAAAGGCGGTAAAGGTGTTGTAACTGCTGCCGCTCTTATAGCAAGCGAGGATTGGAGAGTATTTATTGCGGTTATCGCAGCTTTCCTTATTGTTTTTGCTTGTTCAAAAATCATTTCGCTTTCGAGCATAACAGCGGCTGTACTTTACGGCCCATTTACATTCCTTGCAACATTCTTGTTTGATTATCCTAAGGGATATTCTTTAGGATATGTTATCTTGTCAACGGTTGCGGCATTGATTATCGGTATATTTGTTATTGTTAAGCATAAGGATAACATCAAAAGACTTATGCGTGGCGAAGAAAAGAAAATTACCGCAAAGAAAAAGACAAACGCTTGACGGACTTTTGCAAAAGTTGTAAAATAATGACGGATAATTTTATTGAAAGGTCGAATATTATGTCTGACTGTATTTTTTGTAAAATAGTTGACGGTTCTATTCCGTCTACAAAGGTTTATGAGGATGATAAAATCCTTGCATTCAAGGACTTAAATCAACAAGCACCTGTTCACACTCTTATTGTTCCGAAACAGCATATCTGCTGTGCTGATGAAATTACTGCCGATAACTGTGAGATAGTCGGTTACATATTCTCAAAAATTCCGGAGATTGCAAAATCACTTGGTCTTGAGAACGGCTATCGTATTGTTAATAACTGCGGTGAGGATGGCTGTCAGTCAGTAAAGCACTTGCACTTCCATTTACTCGGCGGCAAAAAACTTGCTGAAAATATGGCTTAAGAGGTGGAAAAGATGGGTACATATAAAATTACCATTGCAGGACTTGAGCGTGAACTTGAGTTTTTTCCTGTAAGCGATAAGCTTGACATTGCAGCTTTTATTATGTTTGGCGATGTTGAAATTACCGAAGCATCTGCTAAAGAACTGTTAAAGATTTGCCCTGAACACGATGTTGTTGTTACGGCAGAGGCAAAAGGTATTCCTCTTTGCTATGAAATGGCAAGACAGGGCTGCAAAAATTATGTTGTTGCCCGTAAAGGCGTTAAGGTTTATATGAGAAACCCTATTGAAGTAAATGTTAAGTCAATCACAACCGAGAATGAGCAAAAGCTTTATCTTGGCGAGGGTGACGCAAACTTTATTAAGGGCAAAAGAGTTTTGATTGTTGATGATGTTGTTTCAACAGGTCAGAGCCTTGAGGCTATTGAGGAGCTTGTTACTAAGGCCGGCGGAAATATAGTAGGTAAAGCGGCTGTGCTTGCCGAAGGTGACGCAAGAGGCAGAAAAGATATTATTTATCTTGAGGAATTGCCGCTGTTTTTTAAATAAAACTGATAAATAAGGATTGAATTTTATGAAACGACCGTTTGCATTGATTGGTATTACTTATCTTTCTGTGCAAGCGGCGCTTTTTTATTTAGAGTCGGATTTAGCAGCGGCAATATTAACCGCTGTGTGTTTTATCGGAACGATTGTTTCGCTCTTTATACTTAAAAATAGAAATTTACGGCATACGGTGCTTGGCTTTTGTTTGACAGCAGCATTTGCAAGTACGATTTTCAGCGGATATAATATATTTGTTAAACAGCCGATTGTAGATAAATATTCCGAAAGAGAAATATATGTGACGGCAACTGTACTTGAGCAACCCACGGTGCAGTACGATACTTACAGATATTTAATTGAAACCGATAGTATAAACGGAAAAATCGAAAAACTGAAAATCTGTCTTTCAACAATTAATGAATTAAATGTTGAAGAATTTGACAGAATAAGCTGTGTTTTGCCATTAAAAGAATGTACTAAAAGTCAGATGATTGCTGACGGTGCGTTTTTACAGGCATCTGTTAATAAAAACTTTGCTTATATTGTAAAAAAGACCGATGACAAGCCTCTGTATTATCAAGCTGTAAAGATAAGAGAAAATTTTGCGGACAGTTTTGAACAAAATATGTTGCAGGATTGCGCATCACTGTGCAGAGCGGTTTTATTGGGAGAAAAAACCGCTTTATCGCAAGAAATTCAGAACGATTTTACCCGTTGCGGCGTAAGTTTTTTGATAGTTGTGTCGGGTATGCATCTTGCCATAATCAGCAGTTTTGTATTTTTGTGTATCAAGAAAATTATAAAAAACAGAGTTTTGCGTTCGATGATAATGCTTATGTGCGCATTTTCATTTATTGCGGTAACAGGATTTGCACCGTCTGTTGTAAGAGCGGGAGTAATGCTGGCCGTAGTGTATTCGGGAAAAATATTTATGCGCAAAGGAGATTCACTCAATTCGCTCGGAATTGCGGCTTTAATTCTCACCGTACCCAATCCTACAGCTGTTGCCGATGTGGGTATGCTTTTATCTTTTACAGCAACGCTTGGAATAATATTGTGGGCAAGAAAAATTTCAGTTTATATAATGGGCAAATTTGCAAAATTAAAAAGACTTAAAAAGCCCGTTGAATTTACAGTAAACTTATTTGCGGTTTCCGTTTCTGCCGCTGTATGGACAATGCCGATTTCAGTGTTGATGTTTGGTAAAGTATCGGTATTTTCAATCTTGCTTTCCGTTATACTTTCGCCTGCGGTAAGCGTACTTGTAGCTTGTGCGTTGCTTGCGGTGATTCTTTACGGCTTTGGAATTGTAAGTATTATTGCTTATCCGCTTACCTTTGTATGTGAGCAGTTAAGTAAGTATGTAATTTTTATTGTCGGCACATTTTCGGATATTCCGTTTTCTTCGGTAAACGCACGAAAACCGTATTTTTACATTTGGCTTGCTCTTATTGCGGTTATGGTGATTGTCGGATATTTTGTTAAAAACAAAGCAAACTATGCCGTTAAGAGCGCTGTTATTTCGCTGTGTGTTCTTGCACTCGGTTTTGCGGTTTACTCCGTAATTGATGTAAATACAACCGTCATTAATATTTACGCAACGGGAGGAAATACGGTTACGGTAAAGCGTGGAAAAAATTGCTCGGTTGTCAGCTGCGGCGGAGAAGCAGCAAATGTATATTATGCCGTGTCTGATATTATGGAAGATACGACTTTGCTTGATTTTTTGATTGTGCCTTCGGATTCGGACGGAAGTTTGCTTTATGCCGATATTTTCCAAACAAAATTTGACGAATCGGATGTTTTGATATATGATAGTAAAGGTGAGAATGAAGATAACGGTAATGTAAAATATTTTACTGTAAATAAAAGTTTTACGCTTAATTTAAATTCGGAAACCAAAGATGAAGCAGTAAGCACGGAAAGCGGTGTGTACCAGTATATCAGCACCGAAAGCACCGCTGTTTTGTTACTTGACGGTAATTGCAAGGCAGAAGATATTTTGGAAAAACACAGAAAAGCAGATTACATAATTACCGATAAAGACGGAGATAATTTGCAAGATATTTGCGGTAAAAGAATTATTACGAATACCGACGATGCAAACGCAAAAGATTGCGAAGATATGATTTTTGTACGGGACAAAAATCTGCAGATTGTTATTGATTGACGGAGGAAATATGGCTGTACTAACAGATAAACAGATGGACAAGCATATAAAAGAAAGAAATTTTGCAAAGGTGTATTTGATTTACGGCGAAGAGCAAATGTATGTAAAAAAATATACCGATAAGCTTGTTACAGCTGTAGCAGGTAAGACACCGTCAGAGTTTAATTTTCATTCATTTGGTGACAGCATTAATTTTGACGAGCTTGCCGCCTCTGTACAAATAGTTCCGTTTATGAGTGAATTTAACTGTGTTCTCGTAAGCGATGCGGCTTTCGATGAATTTAATGCAAATGATAACGCAAGGTTTGCAGATATATACAAGGCAGTGCCTGACGGTTGCGTATTTATAGTTTCTTTGCCGTCTGTAAAACCTGTTAAAAATAAAACCGTTTTGCCTGCATTAAAAAAATATGCCGATAAAAACGGAATCGTTTGCGAGTTCAATACTCTTACTCAAAACGAGCTTGTTAAGTTTATTGCAAAATGGGCGAATGCAAACGGAAAATTCATTTCACAGGTAAATGCCACACAACTTATTTCGCTTTGCGGTCGTGACCTTAATATGCTGAAAAATGAGATAGATAAAATTTCCGCATATGCAAAGGGAGAAGAAATCTCTGACGAAGACATAGAAAAACTTGCGACGGTTACACTTGAATCAAAGGTTTTTGCGCTTTCGGACGCTGTGCTTAACGGCAATGCACAAAAAGCCTTTAATACGCTTGACACCTTATTTTATCAGCAGGAAAAGACGGCGGATATGCTTTTTATTTTATCGCAGGCTTTTATAGACGCATACAGAATCAGAGTTGCTGATGAAAGCGGCGTACAAAAAACGGAGGTTGCGAGTAAGTTTAATTATAAAAACAGAGCGTTTGTACTTGATAATGCAAGAAGGGCAACAAAGCGAGTTTCTACGCAGGCTTTAAGAAAATCGCTTAGTTTGCTTTTGCAAGCGGAAACCGAATTTAAAAGTGTTTCGGTAAATGACAGAGTGTTCTTTGAAAAACTGATTGCACAGCTTTTGCTGACCGCTGAGAGGGGAAGAGTTTAATTGCTTAAAATAAAAGAGGCAATAATAGTTGAGGGCAGATATGACAAAATAAAATTGAAAAATCTTGTAGACACAACGATTATCGAAACAAACGGTTTCCGTGTGTTTTCGGATAAAGAAAAGCAAATGCTTATCCGCAAAATAGCACAGACGAGGGGAATACTTGTATTTACTGACAGCGATTCCGCAGGCTTTGTTATAAGAAATTTTTTGCGTGGTACGGTTGACAAAAGTAAGATAAAACATTGCTACATACCGCAGATAAACGGCAAGGAAAAGCGTAAGGCGCACGGTTCAAAAGAGGGCTTTCTTGGTGTTGAGGGAGTGAGCGATGATGTGATTATCAAGGCAATTCGCAAAAGCGGAGCTACAATAATCGGTGAAGATGAACAGGAAGACAGAGAAGAGGTAACAAAAGCCGACTTATACAGGCTCGGTCTTACCGGCAGGGAAAACTCCGAGAAATTAAGAAAAGCCTTGTTAAAGCACTTAGATATGCCGTCTTACCTTACTGCCAATGCTATGCTGTCGGCAATCAATTGCTTATATTCGCTTGATGAACTGAAAAATATAGTTAATGAATTGGAAATTTAATAATCAGAATTTAAATCACCGTTTTTGGACATAATAAAAACGGTGATTTTTTTGTTAAAGAGATTAAAATGTGATTGTATCCTGTTTTCAATCGGCGGTGTAGCCTATGCTTTGCTTGAAATATTGTGGCGGAGAAAAACGCACTGGACTATGGCGGTTACGGGTGGGAGCTGTTTCCTTGCTATTTTCAGAGTATATAAAAAGTTCCCGAAACTTTGCCTGCGCAGTAAGTGCCTTATCGGCGGAGCGATTATTACATTTATGGAGGGCATATGCGGTTTTATTGTAAATGTAAAGTGTAAGCTCAATGTTTGGGATTACAGTAACTGCACCTTGAATTTTAAAGGACAGATCTGCCCGTTTTACAGTATGCTCTGGATTCTTTTGTGTATTCCGATAAGCTGCATATGCAAATTGCTTTGCAAAAACAAAAAAATTATTTAGCAGTCACTTTAGCGTCATTATGAGTATTTATAATAAACCTGTAAAATAAATTTGGAGGAATTATTATGGAAATACTCAAAGTTGAAAATCTTGTAAAAACCTACGGAGAGGGAGATAATATTGTAAATGCGGTTGACAATATTTCTTTGTCTGTAAATAAGGGCGAATTTGTTGCTATAGTAGGCGCAAGCGGCAGCGGAAAATCAACGCTTTTGCATTTGCTCGGCGGTGTTGACAGACCGACAAGCGGCAAAATTTATATAGACGGAAACGAAATAAATAATATGAATAATGATAAACTCGCTATTTTCAGACGCAGACAGATTGGCATTGTTTATCAGTTCTATAATCTTATTCCGATTCTTACGGTGGAAGAAAATATCTCTCTTCCGTGTGACCTTGACGGTAACAGACCCGACAAAGAGAGAATGGATTTGATTTTAAAGTCTTTCGGACTTTTTGAAAGAAGAAATCATCTGCCAAACGAGCTTTCGGGCGGTCAGCAACAGAGAACCTCGATTGCAAGAGCTTTAATAAATAATCCGGCTATTCTGCTTGCTGACGAGCCTACGGGTAACCTTGATTCAAAATCCACAGAAGAAATTATGAGTATTTTGAAAATGTCTAACCGTGACTTTAATCAGACAATAATTATGATTACGCACAATCTTGAAATTGCAAAGGAAGCCGACAGAATTATTACAATTCAGGACGGCAAAATTTTAAGGGAGGCGTAAGGCTTGAAGATACTGAATAAACTTACTGTTAAAAATTTAAAGTTGAATAAAAGCCGTACGATTGTTACGATTATCGGTATTATGCTTTCGTGCGCTTTGATTATGGTTGTTGCCGGTATGGCGGCAAGCGCACAACAGACAATGGTAAACTTACAAATTAATATTACGGGTAATTATGATTTATTTGTAAAAGGAGCAAACAAAAAAATTATTGACAATGCGCAGGCAAACAGAAATGTAAAGGACATTTATATAAAACAAAATCTCGGTTGCGCATATCTGCCGCAGGCGAAATTTGACACAAAACCGTACATAAATGTGGTCGCATTTAACGAAAAATCATTTACAGACTGCTTTAATGTTACACTTAAAGAGGGCAGACTTCCGCAAAACGGAAACGAACTTGTGCTTTCGCAGAGTGTAATTGAGAACAGCAGAGCGGAATTTAAAATAGGCGATACAATTACACTTGACTTGGGCAAAAGAGTTTATGTATCGGGTGCGGAAATACCGTTAAACGATACCGAATATTTTATTGACGAAAATGGTTTGGAAAAACTTGTCGATACTCATAAAAAGACTTACACTGTTGTAGGTGTGTTTAATAAGGTTTCTTCATCATATTTTGCGGCAGACAGCAATTCTGCGAGCAGTTCCGCTTTCACTTTAGCTGAAGAAAATGCCGATATAAATGATTTGTTTATAAGCTTTACATCAGACGGTGAAAAAAATTATATTACAACGAGCGGTGAAATTTTAAATTTAACGGGTGACGATTTTGAGAGTTTAAAAAATAATTTTGAAGTTTATCTTGAAAACGGTGATTTTGATGAGGCGGATATAAACAAAGATTTGCTGAGATACAAAGGTTTTGCGCTAAGTGACGAGTATATGAGAATGCTTTTATCATTAGCTGTAATAATTATTGTAATTATTGCAATTTCAAGTATTTTTGTTATCCGTAACAGCTTTGCAATTTCAATTACCGAAAAAACAAAGTTGTACGGTATGCTTGCTTCAATCGGTGCTACATCAAAGCAGATAAGGCATAATGTGCTTTTTGAGGGCTTTGTGCTTGGCATAATCGGTATTCCGGCAGGCATTTTGCTTGGCGTAGGTGTAATTGCGCTGCTTGTGGTAATTTTGAACGCATTGCTCGAAAATATGCTGAACGGAATCTCATTTGTTTATGCTGTTCCATGGTGGGTAGCGGTTATTTCTGCTGTAATGTCAGCGGTTATTATTCTGTTTTCTACGCTTTCATCGGCTTTCAGAGCCTCAAGAATTGCTCCGATTACCGCAATCAGAGGCAACAACGACATTAAGATTAATAAAAAGAAAAGCTATAAATCACCGAAATTTATTAAAAAGCTGTTTGGTGTGGGCGGAGAAATTGCCTATAAAAACCTTAAACGCAGTAAAAAGAAGTACCGCACTACTGTAATTTCTATTATTATAACAGTTGCAATGTTTATTTCAATTTCCACCTTTATTGAGTACGGATTAAAAATTGCAGGTGATCACTTTAAGGATATTTCTTACAATATTACTGTACATGCAAACGATAAGCTGTCATATGATGAATACGAAAATGTTTACAAAAGAATCATTGCTGATACGGATATAAATTCAAGCATAAAAGCCTGTGAAAATTATTATGGCAATATAGTGGGGCTTACCGATTATTATACGGAGGATGCCAAAGCGGCAGAGTTATCGGGCGGCGATTTAGCGTATGTGTTTGGTGTGGATAATAAGAGCTTTAAGGAGTATGTAACCGCACTTGGATATAATTATGATGATGTCAAGGATAAAGCACTTATTACGAATGATTTTAAATACTACAATTCGGATAATATTCTTATCAAGGGTAAGGAATTTGACTTGCCTATGAACACTGTTGTAAAGTTGTATCCTAACGGAACCCCGTCATATACTGAGGATGATATTAAAGAAATTCAGAAAACAGATCCTGATTTTGTATATAATCCGGATGATTATAAGTCTGTTGACCTTGTTATATATGATACAATTAATAAGGAAGTGCCGGGGTCTATAGTTTCAAGTATTATGAGTACCCTAAATGAGGGAAGTGTGCTTGTAAGTGAGGATTATTTTAAAAAGCTGTTTGCCGAGGATAATGACCATACAACAGGAGTCATTGTTATTGATTCGGCTGACCCTGTAAATACGGTAGAATATATAAATAATCTTGATATAGAAAATCTTGATGTTTTTAATATTAACGAGCAAAAAGAACAGATGAATGCCATTGTGCTTATTATTGCAATCTTTGCTTACGGTTTTATTATTGTAATTTCACTTATCGGTATAACAAATGTATTTAACACAATCAATACCAATATGCGTTTGCGCAGTAAGGAATTTGCGATGCTCAAGTCTATCGGTATGACAAAGAAAGAATTTAACAGAATGATAAGACTTGAAAGTTTGTTCTACGGTTTAAAATCCTTGCTTATCGGTGTTCCGCTCGGATTGCTCGGAGGTTATGCTATATTTAAGGCTACGGGAAATACCATTATGCTTGACTATTCATTCCCGACTATGGCTGTACTCATAAGCATAGTGTTCGTATTCTTTGTTGTATGGCTTATTATGAAAATTTCTATCAACAAAGTGAATAAACAGAATATAATTGAAACCATACGCAACGATAATATTTGACATATCGGCTTACAGGGTGATATAATCACAAAAGAAGGGAAGTGTTAGTATGAAGATACTGCTTGTTGAGGATAACAAAAGCATAATAAAAGGACTTGAGTATGCATTTGCACAGAACGGCTACAGTTGTGAATACTGTCTTAGTTTAGACGAGGCTGTACGAAAAGCACCTTTTAATTATGATGTAGCAGTGCTTGATATAATGCTTCCCGACGGAAACGGCTTTGATTTGTTTAAAAAAATTCGCAGATATTCCGATTTGCCTGTAATTTTTCTTACCGCTGTTGATGATGAAGACAGTGTAGTAAACGGACTTGAACTTGGTGCGGACGATTACATAACAAAGCCTTTTTCTACAAGAGAACTTATTGCACGCATAAAGCGAGTGGCGAATAAAAACAGTAAAAAGAACATAATTACAGTATCGGGCGTTACGCTTGATTTGGATAAATCGGCGGTGTTTGAAAACGGAAAACAGCTTGAACTTACCGCACTTGAATATAAATTATTGTCGCTGTTAATGCAAAATGCAGGTAAAGTGGTAACACGAGAACTGATATTTGAAAAAATATGGGATGTATCGGGCAACTTTGTAAATGACAATACGCTTACCGTATATATCAAGAGAATACGCAAAAAGCTTGATGCGGATATAATAAAAACGGTAAAGGGAATGGGGTATCAGGTTGCGGAGGTCAGCAAATGAAGAATGCTCAAAAGTTTGTATGTGCGGGTCTTGCGGTAACAATTGTATTTTGTGTAATATCAGCTGTTTTTACTTTTATCGGTCTTGAGAATATAAGAAAAACAAGTAACGATACCATAAATCAGCTTGTAAATATACTGCTTGAAAAATACCCTAATGTCGGCGAAAAAGAAGTAGCCGAAATACTTAATAATAAAACCGAATATACGGATAATTCGGAATTTTTAAATAAGTACGGAATTTACCCCGAAAAGGATTGGGTTTCGTACAATAATCAAGGCTCATACAAATATGTGATTCTTTCAGTATCTGTTTGTATAGCATTTGGACTTGCTTTTGCGGTTCTGTTTTTAGGGTATGTAAAAATTCAAAAGAAACAGACTATGAATATTGCAAAGCGGATTGAGCGTATAAATCTGGGTGATTATTCATTACAGATTGACCGAAACAGTGAAGATGAACTCTCACTGCTTGACAATCAAATTTACCGAACTGCCGTAAAATTCAGAGAGCAGGCAGAAAATTCTAATAAAGACAAAGAGAATTTACAAAAATCGTTTTCCGATATTTCACATCAGCTTAAAACTCCGCTTACATCAATAATTGTAATGGTTGATAATATTCTTGACGATGACGATATGCCGCTTGAAATAAGGCGTGAATTTTTAAATGATATTAAGCACAACACGAATACTATTTCTTTTTTGGTGCAAAGTCTTCTTAAGTTATCAAAACTTGACGCAGAGGCGGTTAAATTCAGATATGAGCAGGTTGAGGTGAAAAGCATTGTTGATGAATGTATTAAAAATACCGCTGTAATGGCTGAAATTTTGGGTGTAAGACTTGAAACCGACTGCAATGACATAATTCTTAATTGCGACAGAAAATGGCTTTGCGAGGCTGTTACGAATATAATTAAGAACTGCATTGAACATTCACAGAACGGAAATATAAAAATAACCGCTGACCAAAATAAACTTTATACAAAAATCAGCATAAAGGATAACGGCAGCGGTATTACAAAAGAAGATTTGCCTCATATATTTGAACGATTTTATAAGGGCAAAAACTCAAGTGATGACAGTGTGGGTATAGGACTTTCACTTGCAAAGACAATTATTGAAAAGCAAGGCGGATACATAAGTGTATCGTCTGAACTTAATAAAGGCAGTGAATTTGTAATAAAATTCTTTAACAACTGAATATCAACAAAAAACAGGTTGCCGCTTAATTGCGACAACCTGTTTTTGTATCTTAGATTTCAATGCTTTTGATTGAATCAAACTCGTCCTGAATTTCTTTTGAAGGTTTCTTTACTATAAGAGAAACTATAATATTTACGATAAGCGCAAGCGCAAAACCTAAAACAAGAGAATAAAGATTTGTTGCTTTGTAAAGAGTTACACCGTTTACGAGCGGTAAATAGTCCCATACAATAACTGTAAGTGCACCTGTTGCCATACCGCTGATTGCACCTGCAAGTGTTGAGCGTTTCCAGAATAACGCAAGAAGTACAACCGGACCGAAAGCAGAGCCAAAACCTGCCCATGCGTCAGAAACAAGTCCCATAATACTTGAGTTAGGATTAATGGCAATTACAAAGCCGATAATTGCAACAACAACTACCGCAACCTTACCGATGTTAAGAGCACTTTTCTCTGTAGCGCTTTTCTTAACGCCTTTGTAAATATCCTCTGATACGGCAGATGCGGTAACAAGGAGCTGGCTGTCGGCTGTTGACATAATAGCGGCAAGAATACCGCAAAGGAATATACCGCCGATGAATATCATTATTCCGTTATCGGAGAAGATCTGCTGAATAAGTCTGATGAATACTGTTTCGCTTGCTGTAGCGTCAAGGTTTTCGATAAGGTAACCTCTTGCAACAAGTCCGATAAGGCAAGATGCGGCAAGTGAAATGATAACCCATACGATAGCAATTTTTCTTGACTTTTTGATTTCAGAGTCACTTTTTACCGCCATAAATCTTATAAGAATGTGTGGCATACCAAAGTAACCGAGTCCCCATGCAAGGTTAGAAATAATAGAAACGGCTGAAACATTTGAACCGTCATCATTTTTAAAGAAGTTAAGGTAATTATCCGGGTTTGTTACACCGCTGTCGATAAGTGACTGTGAGAAACTGTTGTTATATGTAAGAGCTACATAAGCGATTATCGGAACCGCCATAATGGCAACAAGCATTAAAAGTCCCTGTATAAAGTCAGTGTAGCAAACAGCCTTAAATCCGCCAAGAAATGTATAAACAAGAATTACAATTACAGCAACTATAAGACCGATTGTATATACAGTGTTGTAGTTTTCAGAGTTGCCGAAAAGTGTAGCGAAAAGCTTTGCGCCCGAACTGAATGCCGAGGCTGTATATACTGTGAAGAATATTGCAATAATAATGGCAGATACCATTTTTATTACGCCCTTATCGTCACGGTAACGGTTCTGGAAAAAGCTCGGAATTGTAAGTGAGTTTCCTGCAACGATTGTATATTTTCTTAATCGTGCCGAAACAATGTACCAGTTGAGTATAGTACCGATCAAAAGTCCGATTGCTATCCATACCTCACCTGTTCCCGCAAGGTAAACCGAACCCGGAAGTCCCATAAGAAGCCAACCGCTCATATCGGAAGCCTGTGCAGAGAGTGCAGCGGTCCAGCCGCCAAGATTTCGTCCGCCGAGGAAATAGTCCTCGTTGTTCTTTGTGCCCTTAGACGATACAAAGCCAATAATTATCATAATGACCATATATGCTGCAAAGGAGCATAAAACTATTATATTTGCTGTACTCATATTTTCCTCCTCTATTTTGTTATTAAACACAAATACTCTTTAATAGTACCAAATTTCAGCAAAAAAATCAAGTAAATTCAATATTGTAGCAGATTTATACAATAAAATATTTTTATATAATTGTATATTTATTACAGCAGAGCCAATAATAACAACGGAGGTGCTATTTATGAGCGAAAATAACAGCAGAAAGAAAAAGAGCAGATATGAAAAGGCAGGATTCTATACTGCGCTTTCTATCTGCTTAATAGCCGTAACTATGGCAGTGTATTCAACATATAATACTATATCGGGAGCAAAAGAACCTACGGAGCAATCCACCACCACGGCAGTGGAGGTAAATAATCAGGTGACAGGTATAACGGAGATTGCAGAGGAAACTACATTTCCTAAAGTTGCAAATGAAATAACTGTTCCTACAATATCGGTTACAATTCCCCCTTACACCGAACCTACCGAGCAGGACACAACAAGAAATGCCTTACAAACTATGCTTTCAACCGATTTAACTCTAAGTTATCCGCTAAATCAGAAAAACATTATAAGAGAATACAGCGAGAAAACAGTGTATTATAAAAGTCTTAATGTATGGAAATCGCATCTCGGAGTGGATTTTGCGGGTGAGATAGGCGATGAAGTAACCGCAATGACAGGCGGTGCGGTAATAAAGGTTGACGAGGATAAACTGTACGGAAAAACGGTAGAGATTGCAACCGATAATGCCGTAGTTATTTACAGCGGATTAAACGGAATAACCGTAAAAGAAGGCGATTCGGTAGAAAACGGACAGAAAATCGGTGTAATAGGTGCAGTTCCTTGTGAAGTACACGACAAAAATCATATTCATGTTGCCGTTAAGATAGACAGACAATTTGCAGACCCGCTTTCATTTATCAGCAACGGGGAATAAAATCTCCGTTTTTAACATAGATATAATTATAGCACGCCCTCGTATCGTTTCAGGGGCAAACAAAAAAGTGATGGTTGATTTCAGCCATCACTTTTATCTTATTCGTATTCACGATTTACAATTTTACAAAGTACGGTTATCTTTCGCTCTGATGCCATTCTTCATTGCCAAAGATAAAATCATCAATATCCATTACAATAATTCTCATAAAAACACCTCCTATATTATAGTAAACAATACCATTATATTCAGGAAGTGCAGGAATTATACAGGATTACTTGTTAATAATATTTAAGTATTCACAAATAATGTCAACTGCCTGCTCGGTAGATAGAGCTGTACTGTTAATGCACAAATCATAGTTATCTGCCAAGCCCCACTTTTTTCCTGAATAGAAACTGTAGTAGTTTGCTCTGTTTTTGTCTGCTTTTAATACTGCCTGCTTTGCACGAGCGGGATCAATACTTTGTCTTTCGACTGCTCTCTTAGTTCTTACATCAATGTCAGCATAGATATAAATCTTAACGAGGTTTTGGTGATCCTTCAAAACATAATCCGCACATCTGCCAACGAATACGCATGGACCTTCATTGGCAAGCTGCTTGATAATCTTGTGCTGTAAAATGTAGAGCTTGTCATTAACAGGTAAATCACCCATAGATGAAAAACCGTTACCGTAATTATAAAGTCCTAATGAAAGAGAGTACAAAAGGCTGTTTGTTGCCTTCTCATCAACATTTTCAAATACTTCAGGACTAATTCCGCTCTCTTTGGCTGCTAAAGATATAAGCTCCTTATCATAGAATGGAATGCCAAGGCGTTCTGAAAGAGCCTTTCCTATGTTGTGACCGCCTGAACCGTACTGTCTTGTAATTGTAATAATGTTATTGCAGCTCATATCATAACCTCCGGTGCAAAGAAATGTATGGAAAAGTAACTTGTATTACTTACTCTATACATATATATAATATCATAATTTTTAAAAAAATCAAATGAATTATACAATTTTTACAAAATTTGTGTAATCAATATAAATTGATTTGAGTTGCTTTGTGCACTATTACCGTATAGCACATAAGAAATATATTGAGTTTGTACGAAGTCTGTCTGATATATAAACTATACAGTTGAAATAAGTAATTGCCTGTAATACAGTTATTTATCAATATAAGACTTTATCTAAAGATTACATATATATTATTAAAGATAAAAGTAATTTTTGAAATTAAATCAGTTTTCAATTTAATAATCGTGATACTTGATTTTATTAGATATATATGTAAGAGAGTATTATTTCAGACTAAAAATAGTATATACCATATATGTAAACACTATATATTGAGTTTATAAGGATAAAGTAAAAATTATTTAAAATTTTTTGAAAAAAATTGAAAAAAGGGGTTGCAATTTGTAAAAAGGGGTGATATAATAACAAAGTCGCTTGAGGAAAGCAAAAAAACAACAGAAAAGTTTGAAAGCACTGTGTAAAGCTTTTAAAAAGTTTTGAAAAAAGTGTTGACAAACAAAAATAAGTGTGATATAATGGTTCACGCACTGTTGAGAGAGGTTCGGTAAGAACCGACAAAAAACTTTCCAAAAAG
>OHRL01000762.1_pt1 | contig 21941 bp, 13 predicted proteins | sample 1578331 | NCBI WGS metagenome assembly OHRL01 (sample SAMEA3879608, study PRJEB24766) | human gut metagenome | biome: human-associated habitat; feature: feces | place: USA | collected 1985/1987
GCATTTACCGGTCTTGACGTTCTTACTCATGCGATTGAAGCTTATGTTTCAGTTCTTGCTAACGATTATACCGACGCTCTTGCGCTTCATGCCATCAAGCTGGTGTTTGAGTATCTTCCAAGCTCATATAAGAATGCCGACGAGCTTTCAAGAGAAAAAATGCACAATGCGTCCTGTATAGCCGGTATGGCGTTTACAAATGCATTCCTCGGCGTAAATCATTCGTTAGCGCACAAGCTTGGAGGAGAGTTCCACATTCCTCACGGTCTTGCTAACGCATATCTGCTGCCGCATGTTATCGAATATAACGGAGAACCTACTCCTACAAAATTTGCAGCATGGCCGAAATACGATCATTATATCGCACCTGAGCGTTATGCTGAAATCGCCAAGATGCTCGGATTAATTCCGCAGAACGCAACGGCTCAGGAAGGGGTAAAGGCTCTTGCAGACGCTGTAAGAAATCTAATGAAGGAAGTAAATATTCCTTTGACTATCAAGGAAGCAGGCGAAAATGATAAGAGATCTTATATAGATCCTAAGACCTATGAGGGCGCATTGGACGATCTCGCTTACAAGGCTTTTGACGACCAGTGTACTACAGCTAATCCTCGTCTGCCGAGGATTGACGAATTAAAGCGTCTTTATATGCTCGCTTATTACGGAAAATAATAATAAATAAAAAGGAACGCTCAAAAGCGTTCCTTTTTTTAATTACGTTGGCTTTCCGCTATATCTAAAAACGATTGTGCAAGCTGAGAATCTATCATTTCGCATGTTGTACGATTATAAAATACATCGGTTATATCCCATAGCATAGGACACATATTTCTTTTATAAGCCTCTTTGCAGACGGTTGTCAGAAATAGTCTTACGGATTCCGGATTCTTATTTTTAGTTGCACACCCGTATTCACCAATGATTACTGGTATGCCATTATCTACAAAGGTTGTTTTCATAAGCTCCATATTTTTTTCAAGCTCTTTTAAATCAATTTCTGAGCCCCAGTCTGACCTTGCTTTACCCCAATCTGCATCCTCTTCAAGAATGCAGAAATTTGCCGGTGTGTAATAATGAACTGATACGGCGCAGCTTGACTCTTTATCGTCCGGCATTTTGAAAAGGGGATCGCAGGTAAGAGTTATATCAGTTGCATAACCGGCTATCAGCAAATGACGTTTTTCATTGTTACCGCCGGAATTTCGGACAAGATTAACAAATTCCTGATTTATGCTGTTGAGGATTCCGTATGCTTCCGCCTTGCCTTCGTCTGAGCCGCTGTATCTGTTCCATATATCCTCATAGTATCCTTCTTCGTTTAGCGATTCAAATATCAGCTTATCTCCGTAATCCTTGAAATTTTCGGAAATCTGTGACCAGATTGCAGTATATTTTTTTAGACATTCGTCATATTCCGTAGAAAACTTTTCAAACCATCCGCCGTCCCAGTGTATGTTGACAACGGCGTACATATTGTTGTCTATAACGTAATCAGTTATCTGTGTAACGCGTTTCATAAGATCCAGATTAACGGTATAATCGTCCGATATCATATTAGACCACGCCACTGGTATTCTGACTGATTTAAAGCCCGCTTTTGAATAGCCTGCGATCATTTCCTCGGTTATAACAGGGGAGCCCCATGCCGTTTCGTAATTTGTTATGCTGCTGTCGTCTATCCAGTCTCCGCATGATTCAAGGGTATTGCCAAGGTTTATACCAAGTCCCATTTCAGTGACGATCTCAGCGGTAGTCAAATCACGTACCTTTTCTTTTTTATCCTCCTTGTCGCTTCCGCAGCCTGACAAAGCGGTGAAAAGAATTACGGCGGAGGTTATTACTGTAAACGCTTTTAATAATTTCATTTCTTACCTCATTTCATAAATACAAATTCTTTAAGTTCAAAAAGCCTTTTACCCTTAAACATTTCAGCAGTCCAGTCTGTATAGTTGTCGTCCGCAATAAAATATATCGCATGTCTGCCTGTAATCGCTTTTATACATGCTTTGTAAATGCCGTCGTCCAGACCGATTTCACAAACGCCTAATTCTTCTCCGTTTTCGAAACGATTCTTATAAGTCCTCTGCATCCCTGCCCCTTTACATTAAAGCAAACTTCCATAGTTTTGCTTGAATAATCGTCACCGAAATCAAAATATTTGAATCCCATCACACAACCCTTTGTAATATCGGTTATATATCTGGAAAATACATTTTTTTCAGTTAAGTAACAGCCCCCCTTCAAAACGCACGCTGCGTCTGCCGGAGTGATTTTATAAGGAGAAAGAGAATCCTCAAAGCCGAGAGACGTCATTTCTACCTTCGGTATAGAGCCGTCGGCCAATATTTCGATTCTTTCGGCACACGCTTGTCTTGACATAATAGTATTATTTGTTCCTCTGTGATAAAATATATACCATTGCTCGTTTATACAGCACAAAGAGCCGTGATTATTGCTGCCGGGATAGTCAATACCGTTATCTATTATCGTACCCCTGAATTCAAACGGACCGAGAGGATTATCCGAAGTAGCGTAAACCAGCTTGCTGCCTGTTTTTGGAGAATATATAAGATAGTATGTGTTTTTAATTTTTCTCACAGAGCAGGCTTCAAAAAACTCAAACGGCGGCTCGGTAGGTATAATATCCTTTACATAGCTTCCGTCTATTATTTCGTTCATTTTCTGAGGATTGATTTTTGCGGCAAATGAACTTTCAAATCCGCAGTAAATATATATCTGTCCGTCGTCGTCGGCAAAAACCCCCGGATCTATAAACCATCCGTCGCCGAAGCAGTTATTCCGGTTTATGTAATCATATGGAGCTATTAGCTCAAAGGGACCTTCAGGGCGTTCGCTTACAGCCACACACCCCTTAGCGCCTATTATATATGCAAAAAGATAATACTTGCCCTTATATTCAATGACGTCCGGAGCAAAAAGCTTGTTGTCTGTCCAGTTCTCAGTGTCTGAGCTGTGATCGCGGTCAGCGCGTGTATGGAAGCAGTCGCCGTGGCATGTCCAGCGGTTCGGATTACTGACGGGAGCCGACCATATTTTTAATTTGTAATCGCAGAAGGAATCGGAACCGGCGGTATCATGAGAGCCGTAAATATATATGCGATCGCCGAATACTCTTGGCTCTCCGTCAGGTATGTATTCCCAGGAGGGAAGGTATGGATTGGCCATTTAAAATAGCTCCTTTTTCTATATTTATATGTATAAGCCTACGCTCAATAATCAGTATTAACTTTATAATAGCTGTCCAGATCTTTAAATTCTGGAAATTCTATTATTATAGGATAGCTTAGTGCGTCAGCAAGATTAAAGTCAGGGAATGCTTCGTCGTTATCCAAAAGCGTCCATGAATAAGTTTTACCGTCAACATCATTTGTAATAATATGAACCATTTTAAAGCTGTCGCTCTTAATTTTAACATCTGCGACGATTTCTATTGAATCAAATTTATCAATAGAAATGCGCTCAAATTCAATGATTTCAATGCTGTCATAAGAATTGCCATAGGTGGAAATATAGGAATCCTCTGTTTTTGCAAGGAAGCTATCTTTTTCTGCACACTCGTCTGCGACTGTCACAGTGATTGTATTTTTCGTATCAAGATATTGAATAACCGCCGGAAACGACGTAATTTCATCAGTCTGATTATCTGTCGCAGTTCCGCCCTCCGCAATTTCCCAGCCGTTTTTTAAAAATAATGATGTGTTTAAGTCTTTTAACGAAAAAGCTTTATTGGGGTGCTTATATGACTTGACCTTAGCAGAGCTTACAATTGGAACATCAGGAACGGAGTTAATTGCAGTGAGCTTCTTTGTTTTTTTTTCAGAATTATCATCTGAGAGACTTACGGATTCCTCTAATAGATTTTTTGGGATTTCATTAGTATTGCAGGCTGTAAACATAGTTGTCATACATATTGCCGTTGATACCGTTAATAAAATCTTATGTCTCATAATTACCTCCGTAAAAATAAAAAAGTCCGTAAAAAATGAAATTTTCTGAGCGCTGTTGTGAGGATAACAGGAGTTGAACCTGCACCGAGTTTCCTGACTTGCACCTGATGCGGCGTAACGTTAGCGCATTATTTATTCGTACCTTTAATTTTTATCTGCGTATCTGTTTTTAATACTTTTTCTACTTAGCTTTTATCATTGATAGGATCATAATGTTCGGATAATTGTTCTTTTAATCTAAAAATTACAGTTAAAATATTATTAACATTCCAAGTTTCTAATAAGCTTGAAAGCTTATCCATATCGTCTGCTGATAATTTACAAATCGGAGATAATAGCTTTTAGCCGCTTTAAAAAAATCAGGATTAATTAAGTATAACACAAATATCTTAAATAATCAACAATGAAACTATTCATTGGTGAACAAATCTTAAATTTTGTGCACTCATCTGATTATAGAATGTTACCAGTTCTTCTAAAGTAACAGGAATAATGGTAATATTTTTACAGTTACAATTACAGCATACTGATATGGCAGTATATTTATATTCAGTGGTGAGTATTTTAAATTTGTTTGTTTTGTTCATAACATCAAATGATAAAAGCGGTGTTGAAAGTCCCGTTCCAATCATTTTTACATACGCTTCCTTGGATGTCCAGATTTTCACAAACTCCTTAAAAGGATTCACAGATGAATTTATATGCATAATTTCATTTGCGGTAAAGTTATTTCTATAAATATTTTCATATTCTTTTATACTGTTAGAATATGTTTCAATGTCAATTCCTATAGAACTGTTATAATCAGTAAAAACAGATTTTCTATATGTGTGTGATATTGAGAATTCATAACCCGTTAAATTGGTAAGGTATGGCTTACCAAACTTATTGGTTTGAAAGTTCAGACTATATTCAGCCAAGCCTGTATTTTTACTTATTATCATGCGCGTCATCAAAGCGGTTACGAGAGAAGAAATCCTGTCGCGTTCAAACCTGTACTTGTTTATACGTTTCTGTCTTTGAATTGAAACATATTTCTGCATACCGCATATGTGGTTCCATTTTAAATTTTCGGTAGTTTCGAGTAAGTAAACATTGATTGTATCGAACATACATTTATCTCCCATAAAATTTAATGCAATACCGCATAACTATTGTGCGCGGTATTGCATTAAACGGTTGTTCAGGAATGTTCAACAGCATTAAACTGTTTTTTCCATAATTCATTGTAGAGACCTTTTTTCTCCATAAGCTGAGTATGAGTTCCTTCCTCAACAACTTTTTTATCATCTATAACAACTATCTTGTCCGCATTTTTTATAGTGTTAAGATGATGAGCAACTATGATTATGGTCTTTCCTTTGACAAGTTCGTTTATCGACTGCTGAACAAGACTCTCATTTTCTATATCAAGACTTGCTGTAGCTTCATCAAGTAGTATAATAGGCGCGTCCTTCAAAATAGCTCTTGCAACTGCAATACGCTGTCTTTCACCACCTGATACACTACTTCCACTTTCACCTATAACTGTATCATATTTCTTTTCAAGACTTGTTATCCACTCATGACAGCCTGCCTTTTTAGCCGCTGCTATTATTTCTTCGTCGGTGGCATTTGATTTTGCAAGCTTCATGTTATTTTTAATGGTATCATTAAAAAGATAGCTTTCCTGAAAAACAATACTTATCATGTCAAGGAGCTGACTGTAAGGGAGCTTTTTTGAATCCACTCCGCCGATACTGATACTTCCCGACTGATTGTCATAAAAACGTGAAATAAGCTGTAAAACAGTAGATTTTCCGCATCCTGAATGTCCTACAAGCGCTGTCATTTTATTCATTTCTGCCTTGAAGCTCATGTTTTGCAGCACGTAGTTTTTGTCGTCGTAGGCAAATGTAACGTTTTTAAACTCCACGTCGTATTTTTTTACAGGTAATGTCTTGCTGCCCTCCGAGAGTTTTTCCGAACGGCTGAGATCGTAGAGATGATCTATGGAATCGAACAAGTACCTTAACTGATCCATAAGGGCAAATTCGGTAGTCAAAGGAGTATATATCTTGGGCAGCGCTATTAGAAATACTATATAAGCGGTAATACTGATAGAACCTGCATACCATAGAAGCAGTCCCGCGACCGCTGTGATGGGGATACCAAGAGTGAGTATCATTGAGCATGAGCCTATAAGCGTTCCCACTGCTGTTTGCTTTTCGATTGATCTATTTTTAAGCTGTTTTAAGTTTTCGGAAAATCTTACAAAGCTGTCGCCCGTCATGTTAAAGCCCTTCAGCAGATGGATATTTTTCACATATTCCAACACGCCTGCATTTACTTTATCGTTTATCTCGTTGAGTTCTTCACCTGCTTTAGCGCTTTTTTTCTGCATGGCAAAGTAGATCGCAAAGGAAAGTACGGCCACTGCCAAGGCTATAAGGTCAAGCTGCCATGAAATAAACAGCATTGCAATAAATCCCAGCACAGGCATTACAATGGAATGGAGTATCGGATCGAGAATATCCGAGATTACCAGCAGAAAGTTCTCGTGATCGTCCACCACATAGCCTGTTATCTCATTTGTGTCCTTTTCCAGTATTTTTCCCACCGGAAAACTGTTAAAGGAACTCAACGTGCTATTTCTGCCGTTTTTCACTATAGAGGCTGCGTCGTAGGAAATGGTTATCCATGACTTCATACTGAAAATATACATGATAATATAAGACGCTATCATCATTATACAGTAGATAATCAACATTTTTTTGTTTATTGTCCCGCCTGCCAGCGGCTTTATCAATTCCGCCGCTGACATGATGATAAACATATAGGGCAATGCCTTTGCAACAGCGGATAAAAAGCCCCATATGAGTATTTTTTTCAGGCTCTTTTTATCTATTTCCGATAATAATGTCATTAGCTTTTCCTTCATCACCTGTTCACGCTCCCTTCGATTGTCCAGTTGCTTCCCTTTATATACTCCTCCCACAATCGGCGGTAAATTCCAGAGCTTTCCATAAGCAGTTCGTCTGTACCCGACGCGGTGTTTTTGCCATCGGAAAGTACTATTATCTGATCCGCATTTTTTATGGAGGACATCTTATGCGCTATCATAACAACCGTCTTGCCCCTGCTAAGTTCCGTCAGCGCTTTGTTTATAAGCTGCTCGTTCTCTGCATCTGCATAAGAGGTAGCTTCATCAAGGACAAGTATGGGAGCATTTTTAAGGAATACTCTGCTTATTGCTATCCTCTGTTTTTCTCCTCCGGAAAGGTTGTGACCGCCGTCGCCTATGACCGTCTGATAATGCCTGGGAAGTGTCATTATAAAGTCATGTATCTGCGCCTTTTTAGCGGCGTCTATAATGTCGTCCATGGTGGCAGTTGTGTTGTTCATTCTGATGTTAGCCTCAACTGTATCCGACAGTATGAGGTTTTCCTGAAATACAAAAGCCATACTGCCGTACAGTTCCTCCTGTGACATGGAGCGGATGCTTTTGCCGCCTATTTTTATATCCCCCTCATAGTCGTTCCAGAAGCCTGCGATAAGCCTTGCGGAGGTGGTCTTGCCTGCGCCCGACGGACCTATTAGAGCTGTGATTTTCCCTTCGGGGATAGTCATGGAGCAGTCGTTGAGTATCAGTTTATCCTTATTGCCGTAGCCGAATCTCACCTTTTCAAATGTGATGTCATATCCCCGACGCTTGGCGTTATCCTGATGCTGTATCATTTCCTCCGCTGTAAGAATATCGTTTACGTTATCGTTGGCAACACCGAATTTTCTTAAGGCAAGGGTGAATATGGTAAGGTTCATCATAGGACCTGCAAGATTTGCACCTACGATATAGAAGAACAATACTTTTGAAATGATCGCCCAGAGATCTCCCCCCGAACAGTACTCGTAAACGCTCATAAGAAGTATGCCGAGAAGTGAGGCTGTGATAAAGGTGGTAAAGAAGGTGTACCCGAACATGGAGTGCTTGCCCTGTTCATAGGTGTATTTGTGAATATCATCAATGTCCTTTCTCAAAGCGTCTTCACTTTTTCCACGGCTGTTGAAAATCCTGACAACGGGGAGCGCCTTGAAATATTCAACTGCGTCAGAAGTGATGCTGCCCATTGATTCGCTGTATGCCTTATTTGCTTTCATGTACTTTTTGTTGAACATGATAAATATCATGCCGATTAGCGCAAAGGGTATGGATAATAACGCTGCAAACGTCATTTTAACATCAATATTGAACATGAGGATTATCAGACAAATAGGCGTAAGTATGCCTGTTACCAAATCACCTATATGCTCTGCAAAAAATTTTTCGATGGAGGAACAGTCCTCTGCAACCGCCTTTTTTATGTCGCCGCTGCGGTTTTTGGAAAAGAAGCCCAGTTCCACCTTTGACAGCTTTTCCATTATGCCCTTTCTGAGTTCGTATCCCACCGAATAGGACGCTGAATGTGCAAGTACAGATCCTATAACGGTACAAAGCACCGCTGCCGCTGCACATATCAGCATACCTATACACATGGAGGCGAGTACCGATTTATCAATATCGTCGATAACTGCATGTTTGTCTGCTATTTCCTCAATTACCTTATATATGAAATAGTAGATGGCTATAGTTCCCGCTGTTCCCGCAACATCAAGAAGCACAGTTAGCAGCAGGCTCCATTTATGTTTTAGTCCTGTTTTGATAACTACATTTTCCGTTTCCGGATCCTTTTCTGCTTTTTCTGCCATTTTTCTCTCCTACCTGTCCGATCCTATTTCCGCTGCCATATACTCGATTGTGGTACATCTGAATACGGCGTTCATATCTATGTGATACCCGTGTTCCTCTATTCTGCTCATAAGCCTTATGGCTTTAAGAGAGTCGCCGCCCAGTGCAAAATAATTATCCGTTATGCCTATTTCCCGTACACCGAGGTTTTCCTTCCAGAGTTCTGCCAATTCCCTTTGCAGTTGCGTTTTCGGAGGAACTATCTCTCCTCTTTTTTGTGCAGCAACGTTCATTTTCGGCAGACGCTTAACATCCAGTTTGCCGTTTGCTGTCAGAGGAAATTTCTGCATTTCGATAACGAATTTTGGCAGCATATAATCGGGCAGCTTTAGTTTGAGCTGTGACATGATATCCTCCTCGTCAACTACGGCAACTGTCTCCTTTGACTGAGTAAGTATAAGTACTGTTTGCAGCTTTTCCCTTGCCTTGTCATCATAAGGATACATCAGCGGAGACGAATAGTTATTTTTGACTATACTGTTTCTCCACTGCTCCTCTGAATATGCAGGAAGATCCGTTTCCACTCTGTCGTCCGAATAAGCTGTAAGCCCTTCGGCAAATCCGGCAGTTATCATCTGTATCGCTGTATTGACTGTAGTTTCTATGATAAGCAGCTTTCCGTCATTTGCAAGGAGCAGATGCAATTCATCAATGGTATCATCAATGTTGTGCGCGTCATGCAGCACATTTGCGCCTATTATAAGGTCAAAGCTGTGAAGTGGTATCCCCTGTGCCTTGGGGTGAAGGTTTATGTCAAATATGCTGTAATCCACAAAGTCAAGACCATCGTAACGTTTTCTTGCTTCATCAAGGAATACATCAGAAAGATCGGTGTACAAATAAGTTACGTTGTTCATACTCTTTATACGGTCAATTACATAATCGGAGGTACCTCCCACACCTGCACCGACTTCCAATATCCTGAAAGGTTCGTCCTTGTTAGCCATCGCTAACGACATTGTGAGTTCCGCCGCAAGTCTGCCGTATATCTGTCCTGTCACGCTGTTGCGGTACACACCTACACCGTTTTTAAGATCGCCGTCCTTAAAGAATACCTCGGACATAGGGTCTGCATTTCCCAGCATTATATCAGGCAGCAGCTTTCTTACGGAAACAACATAATGCATTATATGTTCCGCAGCGTCAGGAATACCCATGTCCTTTAGTTGTTTCATATATTCATCGGGAAAGTGTATTTTTGAGACGTCAAAGGTAAAAATACCGTTTTCATAGCCAATAACACCGTATTTTTTCAATGTGTTGTACCACTGTCTGAAATTCTTCACCCTGTTGTCGGCTATTTTCAGCTTTTTAACTATCTCATTCGGGGAGATATGCTCTCCCGACAGTTTTTCAATGCCAATTGCTGTAAGCGCTTCTGCCATACAGCTTACACAATGTTTTTCAAGTGTGTTCATAAAGCTGTGGTAGCTGTCAATATCAAATCCCGACAGTATCTCGTTTTCCTGTGAAGTGATATTTAATACGGTATCATCTGCATCGAGTACTGCATCGGTGTTCTTGCTGTTACAGCGGATATATGTGCAGATAATATCACCGCCCTCGCCGTTTGTCTGAACAGCCGAAACGGAGTCTTTAATGTACCGCATTTTCTTAACGGCGCTGTCAAGATCGCCCAGTTCTATTCTCAATCCGTTTATCTTTACCTGCATATCCTGTCTGCCGCAAAATTCCATACAGCCCTCTTGGGAGATATATCCCCTGTCACCGGTACGGTATATCCTGCCTAATGTTTTATGCTGAATAAAGGCTGCATCAGTCTGCTTTTGATCGTTCTGGTAGCCGTCAGCAATTCCAACGCCGCCTATATATATATCCCCCTCAACATTTTTGGGCATAGGCTCACAGGAACCGCTAAGCACATACATATTTTGATTTCTCAAAGGATAGCCATAGGGGATATGTGTGACATATTCCTTTTTTGTATCAATGTCATAGGCTATCGACCAGACGGAAGCCTCTGTTGCACCTCCTAAGCTTACGACGTTTATATCACCGAAAATGCCTGTTATCTCCCGTGGAAGCTGTACGGGTATCCAGTCGCCGCTTAGCAGTACGAGACGCATAGGAATCGTATGCTTTTTGCCCATGTTGGACCTACGTTCAAGTTCGGAAGTGAGAATACTCATAAGTGCAGGAACGGTGTTCCAAATAGTCGCCCTGTCACGTTCCAAGCTGTTTATAACTCCGCTGATATTTTTCATATTACGCACAAGCGACATTGCCGCACCTGCATTAAGAGATCCGAATATATCATAGACCGAAAGGTCAAAGGAAAATGATGACACCGCCGCAAACACATCTGTTTCCTTTACGAAGTAACGCTCGTTTATGTCAAGGATCGTATTGGTAACGGCGCTTTGATTTATAAGCACACCCTTTGGCGCGCCTGTACTTCCCGAAGTATAGATAACATAAGCGGGGGCATCGTAAGCAGTTTCACGGTATTTAAAGCTGCCTTCTGTTATTTGTGTCTTTTCATTAAACAGATATTTATATCTGCTCTGCTCTCTTATAGCTTTTTTTCTGTCATCCGGCCATGAAGGCTGTACAGGGATATATGCGCCGCCACAAAGTATTACCGCCAGTATTTTAAAGAGAGTTTGTGCGTTTCTCTCTCCTTCAATGCATACAAAATCACCGCATTCTATCCCTTCCGACTGTAAATGCGCAGCGTACCTGTACGCATTTTTTCTTGTTTCCGCATAAGTATAGCTTTTATCTTCATCATACAACCATATATTGTCTGCAAAGCCGTCATTGTCAAGACTTTCCTTAACAAGCTGCTGTAAAGTGATGTTGGGCGCCAGCCATGAAGTATCGTTGTAGTTTTTGTAGAAGATTTCAGTTTTTTCGCTTTTTGGGAAAGGCTTTTCAAGCATCTTCTCACCGCCGAGAATAAACTCGGTAAAGCATTCAAACATCTCGTCTATATAGCTGCTATCGTAAAGTTCTGTGGGATAGTCCCATACCACATTCAATTTTCCGCACTGGAGCATTGCCTGACAATCAAGATATACCTGCGGTGTCCGTGAAGCGGCTTTATCATAGTCATACACCATGTCATTGTCAAACAGTGCGCTTGTGAATACTACAGGCATGATGGGGCGACCGTTTACAGGCTTGTTTTTCTTTGCAAGTTCACGCATAAAGTCAATACCGTCATAGCGAAGATGTGTAAGATATTCATTCAGACGGTTGTGACTGTCTGATAATATATTTTTGAAGCTGTCCGAGTTTGTGAAATCGTAGTCGAGCAAAACTATCTTTGTAAAGTCGCCCAGTATCTTGTCCACCTGTTTGTGTATCTGTTCACGGCTGAAAACAGTAAGGTTTACCGCAAGCTGTGACTGACCGCTGTAAAGGGACAGTGTATAGGCATAAAGACCGCACAGCAGCACCGCAGGAGTTATATTCAGCTTTGCCGAAAGCTTTTTTGTATTGTTCCATACTTCCTCTTCAAATGTCATGTGCTTTCTGCTGAATCGTGAGTTTTTTATATTTTCGGGAAATGTATCAAATTTAAGTGACGGTGCAGACGGGAAATCATCTGCTTTAGCTGTCCAGAATTTCTTATCAGTTTCATATTCCTTATGCATTTTCTCTGTTTCCAGAACATAATCCCTGAAGGAGAGTTCCAGTTTTTCGTTTGAAACTTTTCCGCCGTATGTATCTTTCAATTCTCCTGCCAGCATTATAACGCTGAATGCGTCCATGATAAGTGCATCAAAGGCATAAAGCACATGAGCATGATCCTTTGCCGTCCTTATCATGTGAACCTTGTACATAGGCCATTTACCGATTTCAAAAACAATATTTTTCATTTCGTCGCTGCGGTGGCTCAAATATTCTCTTTGCTCTTTATCGCTCATACCCCTTATATCCTCTTCGCAGAGTTCGTAAAACGTCTGTTCAGGAGGAAGTATCTGCTGATGTCCCGAATCGTATATAACGGCTCTTAGCATATCGTGCCGTTTAATGAGTATATTAAGCACTTTTTCAAATTTTTCTCTGTTATAATCTCCTTCAACATCGGAAAAGAACATCGTTCCGTAACCGCCAAGGACAAGATCGCTGCTCCTGCCCGAAAGATAAGCTATCTGAACATTGTTCAAGGGGAATTTGTCATATCTGTGTTCTGTGTCGGGAGTGATCTCCTTTATCTCCTGTGCCTTTACTTCTCCCATAGAATCTATGTATGCCGCCAGACGTGCGGGAGTTTGTTCTCTGTAAAGGTCTGCAACAGTTATGTTATAGCCCTTTTTCTTTGCCATTGCGGTAAATTTCATTGCCTTTATGGAATCTCCGCCGATATTGATAAAGGAGTGTTCCATTCCGAATCCACTGTCACCCATTACCTCCTTGAACAGTCCGTAGATTTCTTTCTCGGTATCGGTAACGGGAAGAACTATTTCCTCGGTGTGTTCTTCCGGGGCTTTCAGCAGGCTTTTGTCCAGCTTTCCGTTTGAATTTACAGGCAGTTCATCAAATTTGACAAACTCCGCAGGTATCATGTAGTATGGGAGTAAATTTCCAAGCTCTGCTGTGATCCTCTGCTGTACCTGTGCAAAGCTGCCGCTGTTGCCTTTAAGTACCACAAATGCAGTAAGATACATACTTCCGTGCTTATTTTTAAAGGGTAAAACAGCAGCATTTAGTACATCTGTGCATTCACGCAGCGCCGCTTCTATCTCCTCGGCGCTGATCCTGAATCCCCTTATCTTTAGCTGCTCATCACATCTTGCACTGAAATAAACATTCCCCGTATCATCTATATGACCGTAATCGCCGCTTTTGTAAGCAGATATGCCCCAAGGGAGCGTTACAAATTTTTCCGCTGTTGTTTTGCTGTCGCCGCAGTAGCCTAAAGCAAGCCCCTGACCGTAAATGATGATCTCGCCCTTTGATCCCGGAGGCAGGGGAGATAGATTTTCGTCGCATATCAATACGCCTCTTGTGTCAATGGGCAAGCCTATGGGAACAGTGTCTTCAAGGCTTTCTGGTGTTATCTCAAAACTTGTGGTAAAGGTAGTGCTCTCTGTAGGACCGTAACCATTCACAAGTTTAGTTTGCGGGCATGCTTCGATAAACAGCTTACCGTGGTATTCCGAGAACTTTTCACCGCCTGTTACAACGTAAGAAGCGTCGTCAAACATAGAGGCATTCCGCTCGGTAAAATTGTTGAAAAGAGTAGTAGTAAGAAACAGACAGCAGCCCTTGTTTTCATGTATCTTATCGGCAAATTTCTCGTCTGACAGCAGAGTGTCCTTATCTATAATAACTACCCGTTTTCCGTGCAGCAGACCGCCCCATATCTCAAAGGTAGCGGCGTCAAAGGCGATGGAGGAATTTTGGAACTGACAGCTTATCCTGCTGTGATCTATCACGTTTCCGTGTTTTACAAGTCCCGTCACACCTCCGTCATTGAGTACCGCACCTTTGGGCTTTGCGGTAGTACCGGATGTAAACATAATATTTGAAATGCTCTTTTCATTTCTGTTACATATGAACGCTTTGTCGCTTGGAGCTGTTGTATTTTTAAGTTCATTTACTTCAACTGCGATAGTTTTGATATTGAATGAGGGTATTTCCTTGGTCCCAACAGTCAAAAGAATATCTATATCAGCGTCTTTTATAATATCATTTAAACGCTTTTGCGGCAGCGTCAGATCAAAGGGAACATAGCAGCCCCCTATTTTAACAGCCGCTATCATAGCTGCAATCACCTCAAAGGAGGGAGTAATATCTACCGCTATCCTTGCATTCTCGCCAAGTCCGAGACTATGCAGTTTCCAAGCAAGGGCGTCTGTTATCCTGTCAAGTTCATTGTAGGAAATCACATCGCCGTTTAATTCTAAAGCGGTATTGTCTCTCTGTTCCCTTACTGCTTTGCTGAATTCATAAGTGATACTGCCCTTTTCCGTACTGTCGGCAACAGCTTGTATTTCTCTCTTCAGTTTGTGTGCAAATTCCTCCGATATATTTTCTATATCCTTTGGATACTGTGCGTTTACGGCGCTCACGCAGATATTTTTGTAAAGTTCTGCTAACCTTTCAATACTTTCGGCGGAATATCTGCCGCTGTTGAAATTGAATCTTATCCTTATTCTGTCGGTTTTTGACACTTCCAATGTGAGAGCGTATTCGGTACGTTCCTCCAGTTTGAAATTTTTCACTTGAAAGCCTGTGTTTTCTTTTATGCTGCCAAAATCCATTTCGGGGAAATTGTCATACACAAATAAGTGATCTATAAGATTTTTACAGTCCTCGACGGCCTTGCTTATTTCTCCTAGACCTATCCACGAATGTTCCATTGAGTCAAGGAAACTCCTACGGAAAGCGTTTAGCTGTTCTGTGATCTTGATGTCGCTGCTGCATTCAAAAACAACGGGTACGGTGTTTATCATAGGACCGAGAACACGCTCAGCATTGCTAAATTCCGCAGGACGGTATGATACCACCGTTCCAAATACAGCTTTATCACAGGAAAAATTTCTGCACAGTGTAATGCCCCAAAGCCACTGCATATATATATTTAGCGTCGCATTTCCGGCGGCGGCAGCCGATAGCAGTTCCTTGGTTTCAGAAGGGGTAAATTCAACTGTAAGGGAACTGTGTCCCACATCCTTTTTCCTGTCGCTTCCGAATTGTATAAGTTCCAAGGGCTGAACAGGTGAAATATCCTTTAGATACTCATGCCAGTATTCACGGCTTTGAGACATATCCTGTATTATTATCCAGTCCTGATAAGCGGAGAACGGAACATACTCCCCGTCGTTTTCGATCTGTCTGCCCAGCAGCTTGCCGTAATTTTTCATTATTATATCGGCTATCATTGCTGCGCAGTATCCGTCCATGAGAATATGATGAAAGGAAAATATTATCACGCTGCTGTTTTCACCAACAATAAGGTCAAGCCTTATGAGAGAATCCCTTTGAATGTCAAATCCTTTTTCAAATTGCTCTGCATTTATTTTATAAGTGAGCAGTTTTATTTCCTCATCAGTTACCGCTTTGTGAAATTCAAAGGGTATTGTACGCTTGTCTATAACAACGCTTTTAGGCACATCTATTTTATCATATATCACATTGGTGCGGAATACTTCGTATTCGTCTGAAATTTTCTCCAGTACGCTCTTAAATATATCGGAGTTGATATTGCCTTCCAGTTCAAATATCTCCGTACCCATATATGACGACTTGTCATTGGAGAGCATATACTGGAAAAGCATTCCCGACTGAATGGGAGTAAGCCCATTGACCTTTATTATCTTCATTTCAGACGCCTCCCATCACTTCAAGTATAGAACTTAGCTCATCCGTATGCTTTGTATTGTAGTTGTCAGACAGTTGCTGCACATTTGTTAAAAATGCTTTCTGAAAGCTGTTCATCTGTTCTCTTGTATAAATAAGACTGTCATAGTTTACATTACAGTACAGCCTGCCCTTTTTAAAATACACTGTAAAGTATATGGGGGTGGATCTGCCCGTATTTTTTCCACTGAACTGTCCGAAATCCATTACGGTAAAGCTGTCAAAGTCCGAACTAATATCAATGTTTCCTATGTAGTTCCATGTAAGCGTTTTTTCAGGTTCGCTGCCGTCAAGTCCGTCCTTTTCAAAGGTAAGACTGCCAACTGCTTTTCCGATCCTCGCAGCCATTTCACACTGTTTCCCAGTCCCAGTACACGATAGGTCAAGTGCAGCCGAGAAACTGATCCAACCGCAGGTGTCGTCCCATTTTCCCATTGTATCTCTGCCTATCCTTTCCACTTCAATGACTGTTTCTGGAAGAAACGACTCTGCATTATAAAGCTGTACAATGAGTATGCTTTCAACGGATACTCCCCATTCCTTTGAAATGTCTACAAGGGTGTCATAGCAGTCTTCCCCGGAAGTCATAACTGTTTCGTCAGAATTGTAGGACTTGACGCTCTCCTCCATATAAGATAGGTCGTCTTTAATATTTTCCGACTTACCGTACTGCTCCCATGCGTATTCGCAATACAAAGCGTTGTCAAAATCGCCGTCAGCATCCTGCTTGTCTATTGCGGAAAGGATATTTTTCAAGGTTACAGCGTCAGAGAACAAATGATGTATTATAATCATCATATTTCCGATATTATCATATACCATACAGCAAGTTTTTCCGTTTTCAAGGGATATGTTTTCCCTCGCCGCATTTTCGCCTGCTTGGTGGGATAAAGGCGCTTCTGTCTTCACAAGTATGGGCGTATCTTCTGACATTTCAAAGAACAGTCCGTTATCACCTCTTATTATGTTGAAATTGCGAAGAAGCTTTTTTTCAAACAAAAACTCCAGTACCTTTTCGGGAGACATGCCCTCTGCATTTTTTGGAGATATAACCGCATATTCACACCATAGATCTCGTTCCCGTGTGATCCTACGGAAAAACCATTTTTGCTGTATCGTTGCAGGATATGAGCGTTTCTGTTTCTCTGTGAGAGACGATGTTCCTGCGGCATTGCTCAAAGGCCTGACTGAATCTAAAACTCCTCCCAGCGTGGGATCGTCAAAAACCTCCATAAGGCTTATGGTATAACCCTTTTGTTTTAACTGTTCCGACATTTTCAGCGCCATTATGGAATCTCCGCCCAGTTCAAAGAAGTTATCATCGTAATCGGAATTTTCCTCTCCGAATATATCTGACCATATTTTAGTTACTATAACTTTTTTATCTTCCATTTATACCTCCACTATTTAATCCCTTTGCTTCAATACCGTATTCATTGGTATCTTTTTAAGTCTTGCCTTTAAAAACATGGTGACGATAAGATAGCATATCAAACCGAATACAAGTATCACAGCATATGTATAAAAATGTATTTTTACAGGTACAAACCCCACAAGATTTGCATTGAGTGCAGGCCATACCGAAGTAAACAGCAGTTTGTCTATTATCACAGAAAGTATCAATGAGATAATAATCGTAATGAAAAAGCTGTTTAAGTAGAAACGGTTATTTTCTTTATCGGTATAACCGAATATTTTCATAAGTGATATGGAATGTGTACTTTTTTCGATTATCATTTTCAAAAGCATATACATTACCGCGATAAATATAATCAAAGATACAACAATGAGCATTATTATCATAGGCTGCATCATGGAGTTCATTTCCTTTGCCGCCTTCTCCTGATTTTCATGTGTAATGGTTTCCGCGACGCTTCCTTCGGGCAGTTCCAATTCCTTGTCAGACAAAATGGCATTGTAGTATTCATTTGCATCATCATATTCCAGTATTTCATTTAATGCAGTTCTGTCCATGTACGCACTAAGTCCAACAGGATCGTGTATAACCCTTGTTACTTTAAACTCCACGTCTTTTTTCAGCTTTTCGGAATATACGGTCATGGTATCCCCCTCGTCAAGGGACAGCTTTGAAGCGACGCTGTCAGATATGACGATCTCATTTTTATTGGATGTTATGCCATCAACACGCTTTGTGTTCTTAAAGCCGTAGACTGTCAGTTTCATGTTTATACCTGCATATTCCACACGGAAACCCTCCACTGTAGCTTTGTCGCAGTCCTCTGTATCATCTGTCTGAACATGCGCGCCTAATATGTAGCAGTATTCATACAGCGCCTCATTTTCTACGTCGTCAACATATTCCGCAAGTGTGTCCTTCATGCCGAATCCCATAACAAGGAAAAACGTTGCGATAACTATTCCGAAAAACAGTATAAGCTGATTTTTTATGCCACGAAGCATGATCCTTATATACATCTTAACGGGAAAGCTGAATTTTGAAAGGTCTATCTTTCTGAAGCCTTTGCCCGACTTGCCTTTTCCTCTCATAAGCAGAGCAGGAGTTATCTTCAGCTTTCTTGCAAGCAGCAGACAGTTAATGACAAGCTGTATTATAAACGGAATGATACAGCATATGATAACAAGATACAGATTCACCTTACCGCTGAAGGAGGGGAGGGAATATGTGCTGTAGGTGGTCTTTCCTATTATTTCCGCAAACAGCAACGAACCTGTGATCATGCCCAGAACAGAACCTATCAGGGTTATTATCAGGGGAAGCCGTATATAGTGCCTGACTATTTCCCAGCGTGTATAACCCATTGAGAAAAATGTTCCTATAAGAGCGCCGTCTTTTTCCACAGAAGCAGAGGACATTGCGTAAAAAATGAATGCCATCAGCAAAACAAAAACAATACTTATGAGCGTTATTTCCGCCTTGAGCGTCTTTGTCTTATCGCTTATGGACTTGATCCTTGGATTATCGCTCTGTTTGAGTATGCTTACAGCAATCTCTTCATCTATAAGGTAGTCATAAGCATCATCTATGCTCTGCTCATCTTCTGCGGTAAAGCTGTATTGTATCGTCATTTTGGCGCTGTCAAGTCCTTCAAATGCCTGCTTTGAAACAAAACCAAGTCCGAATGCTTTTAGGTTTGATACGCCCGATGAGACCGTTTGAAGTACATTGTTGTAGTCTACCGCTGCCACTGTTCCCGACAATGTGTAATTCCTGCCGTCCACATTGAGTTTATCTCCTGTCGACAGCTTTTTAGTGGACGCTGTTTTACTTTCAAGTACAATCTGCTCGTCATTTTCTGGCATTTTACCCTCGATAAGTGACAGCTTGTCAACTGTTTCTCTCATCTTGAAAACGCGCAGTATATAGTCGCTCTCACCTAATGCGTTAATGTCGCAATAGCTTGTGTCTTCTATATCCTTTATTCCCATTTTATGCAGCTTTGAAATGTTTTCGTCGCTAAGCTGTTCAATGAGCGTTACGTTTGCGTCCTCCACATTGCAATTATCCTGTTCGCTCTCTATAGTACCCATTATACCGTCGGTAGCTGCAAAGAAGGCGGATATTGTAGTTATCCCCATAAATAAAACAAGACCTATAAAAAAGTATTTTGCAAAATTTTTTTTTAGTTCTCGTTTCAGTCTTTTGTTAATAGGCATTTTACCATTCCACCTCCGCTGCTGAAAGGATATTGTCATTGTATTTATCCAAAGCTACCATACCGTCCTTAATCTCGATAACATGGTCTGACATATCTGCAATGGCGGTGTTATGCGTCACTATGATTATGGTCGTATTTGATTTTTTGTGTATATCCTCTATAACTTCCAAAACATCGTGTGCCGATCTGTAATCAAGAGCGCCTGTGGGTTCGTCGCAAAAAAGTATCTTTGGATTTTTAGACAAGGCTCTTGCAATGCTGACCCTTTGCTGCATTCCCCCTGAAAGTTCGTCGGGGAATTTGTTTTTATGCTCCATCATTCCCACTCTGCTCAGCATATCCTCTATTTCTAAAGATTTGTCTCCAAGCCAGTGGCATACCTCAACGTTTTCATAAACATTCAGATCCGACACCAGATTGTAAAACTGATATATAAATCCGAAAGTGTTTCTTCTGAATGCGGACAACTTCTTTTCGGAAAGTCCCACAATATCCGTCCCGTCTATTTGTATACTTCCCGAATCGGCGGTATCAAGTCCCCCTATCAGATTCAGCAGGGTAGACTTACCCGAACCCGAAGGTCCGAGAACAGTCAGTATCTCGCCTACCTTCACTTCAAAACTGACGCCCTTTAAAATTTCGGCGCTCATCCTGCCGTTTCCATAACTTTTTTTTAGATCATTTACTTTAATAAACATAGACCGATCTTTCCTCCTGTTTACTACTTGTTATCCAATACTCCATAACGTTGATGCTGCATTTTTGGCATTTGGCTGATAATGCTCATTTATAGTTTGTTACCCTCTGAAGATCATCTCCTCAAGACTCGCCACGACGCCTTGAGGATCATCGCTTAAATAAAAATGTCCGCCCTCAAACAGTTTTTGTTCAAAGCCGTTTTTTGTGAATTTCTCCCATTCCAAAGACTGCTCCAACAGCTTTTTGTCATCGTCTCTGCCGTTAAAGGAATATATAGGACAATTTACTTTCTGTTCCCTCTGTCCCTCATAGTCATAATTTCTTAGCAGCGTCATGTCTATTTTCATAAGGTACATATAGTATTCAAAAAATTCCTTTTCCCTGGTTATAGACCTGTCGATAAAGCCCATTTCACATAGATAGTCCACTATATCGTCACGGCTCATATCATCTGCATTCTTTATTGCTCTTTCGGCAGGAGAAGCGGAGGAAGATACAACTACGGCACAGGGCATTTTCATGCTGTTTCTTTGAAGTTCCAGCGCTATCTCCCAGCATATCAATGCTCCCATACAATGACCGAAAAGCACAAAGGGCTTTTGAACTAAAAGCTCTCCTTCGTCCTTTACGAATCTCTCTGCCAGTTCCCTTATTGTTACGGAAACCGCATCCCTGCGGCGGTTTTCCCGTCCCGGATATTGTACGGGATAAAAACCGCATTCATGTGGGACATTACGTTTCCAAGGTGCAAAGAAAGAAGCGGAGCTTCCCGCATGCGGGAACAAGAATACATTTCCTCGGGAGTCTGCTGCGCCGTCCTCATACTTGAACCAATTTTCTGCCATATGTTTTATCACCTGCCTTTTTGTAGTTTTTCGCCGATGCTTTTTATGGCGAAACTAACGGGCGCTATATCCTCCGTCAAGTAAAAATGCTTGCCGTTAACAGTTATATATTCCACATCGCCGCTGAGCAGTTCCGCCCATGCTTCGGGCTTTCCCATTTCAAGTTCCTGCTCCGAATATATCACCGCTGTTGGAGAGGGTATTTTACCGTTTTCGCAGCTTTCGTAGCCTTTAAGGAATCTGTTGTCCTTATTCATCTTTGAAATTACCCCATCGAGAAAAGCATCGGGTAGCATATCAAGATTATTCATGCCCAGCTCCGAGGAATAGCTTTTGGCGCTTTCACGGGTAAGATCGCTGTCAAGCTGTCCCAACAGTTCCCTTGTGGGAGGGAGCATACCCGATATTATCAGTCCCATCCGGTCACAGTCTATCTTTCGGACTAATAGCTTAGCAATTTCAAAGGCGACTACGGCTCCCATACTGTGACCGAAAAGGATAAACATTTCATCCTTCTCCAACTTCTTAGTCACCTTATCGGCGGCGGCAGTTATATTTTGCAAAGCAGTGCTGGGAAGGAAAAAAGAATAAATTTATTTGCGTCTCGCCTCTTGACTATAAAAACGAAGTTATTTATACTAAGTGTATGACTTGTTAAAATACTTTTAAAAATATATAAAGAGAGGGTGAA
>OHRL01000786.1_pt1 | contig 21567 bp, 13 predicted proteins | sample 1578331 | NCBI WGS metagenome assembly OHRL01 (sample SAMEA3879608, study PRJEB24766) | human gut metagenome | biome: human-associated habitat; feature: feces | place: USA | collected 1985/1987
TGTACTAAAAACGTGATGTACCTTATTGGTGGAAATTTGTAAAATTACAAAAATACGCCAATTTTACGCCAAACAATGCAGAGAATGAGCAGATTTGATGCTTATGGAAGTGGCGATATGATATAATAACATCACTGGTAGAAGTACTGGTGAGGCTTTTTGTTGAATGCATAATAAAAGGTGCTTTTTCGTAATCAGAAAAGAAGGTATAATATGAATCCGCAAATGTCATTTAATTTAATAAAGTAGGGTTAACAGATAGACAATATGAAGGAAAGCAAATAATACAGCAAATGATAGTGCTTCTAGTGGAAATGCAGGTGGTAAGCCTGTAAGGAATCCTGAAAGGGAAAAGCCTCAGTGGGAAGATACTATTACAAATCGAATGCTTCACTGGTCATATATACTTGAGCAGAAGGAAGAGCTTAAGATGGCACTTGCTGCAGGAATTCCTAGAGCAACGATACTGACTTACTTTTATCCGGAGGTTACTGTGGAGAAGATGAGTTCGTATCGGCAAAAACAATAAAAAAGAAATCACATAGATACAAGAGCTGTGGTATACTGTGTCTATGCGAATTTATAATAGTCTTAGGACAATGTATTGGAGGTAATGCAATGGAATTTGAACTGCTTGCAGATAGTATTAAGCAAATAAATGATAAAGCAAGTTCAGCAGCAAAAAGTGCTGTAAATCAGCTTATGACATAGCGCAATTGGGCGATTGGTTATTATATAGTAGAATATGAACAAGATGGCAGTGACAGAGCAGAATATGGTTCTCATCTTTTGAAAAATTTGGAAAAACAGATTGATCAAAAAGGAATGAATTATACGCTTTTTAAGGCTTGTAGACAGTTTTATAAAGTATATCCTCAAATTGGTTCGACAGTGTCGAGCGAATTTAAATTATCAGATTTTGGAAAAAGTTCGACAGTGTCGAACGAATTTGTCACAGATCCAGATGTTTTAGTTAATAACTTGTCTTTTTCACATATTCGAGAAATTATGGTTTTAAATGATGCGTTTGAACGATTTTTTTACGAAACAGAGTGTATGAAATGCAACTGGAATGTAAGAGAACTCCGCAGACAGATAAAAACTAACCTTTATGTAAGAGCCGGCATAAGTAAAAAACCAGAGCTTTTATTGAAAAAATCTGTTGATAACGCAAATGGAACAATGCTATCAATAAAAGACCCATTCACATTTGAATTTTTGGGACTTGATGCAAGGGATGCTGTGTCAGAATTTGATTTAGAACAGGCTCTTATGGATCATTTGCAGGAGTTTATGTTAGAACTTGGAGAGGGATTCTGTTTTGAGGCAAGACAAAAGCGGATTATAATAGATGATAAATATTATTTTATTGATCTTGTTTTTTATAATCGTCTTTTACATTGCAATGTTATTATTGAACTTAAGAATGATGAGTTCAAACATGAGGATTTGGGACAGCTTAATGCTTATGTAGGATATTATAAGAAAAATGAGATGGCAGAAGGAGATAATCTGCCAGTAGGAATACTACTTTGTACAGATAAAGGCTCACAGATGGTAGAATATGCATTATCTGGAATGGATAACCAATTATTTGTTTCAACTTATATGTTGCATTTGCCTGATAAGAAGAAACTCGAAGAATTTATGTTAAAAGAGATAGAAGAAATGGGAATGTAAAGTTAAGCACTTTATTTTGCTGATTATGATGCGTTACTTCCTACACTTCAGGATACATTCCCACAGGTTATCGAGGATTTAGCTACAAAGCTTAAATTTGCGACTGATAAGTTAGAAGAAGCTGATCAGGATATCACATCTGCAATTAAAAGCTGATAGAAAGATAAATAATTAGCCTGAATTATTCGCAGCCTTAAGATGCAATTATGAAATAGAGTCAATGGCTTTTGAAATTTGACTATATTTATAGAGTTGGGGGGTATTTTGCCCCGACCTTCTTATTCTTCGTAAGTAGGTAATAATCCGTACCTTGAAATTTTAAAAATAGCACTATGTCACATAATTTAAAATTATATTACGCTATTCACAATACAAATCAATACTTGATACTTATCTATTATTGCCAGAATTCCAAGAAAAAGCAACTGAAACCATACGCAGCAAACGTGTCACCATAACTTCGTTTTGCAATTACCTTGGTGATTCAGGGGTTACATCTTTCACGGAATGCAGCCCCCCCCCAAAAAAAATGTAACTGGATTTTTGGATAGTATTTCTGGTATATCATCTTCTGCAAAAAGTGGAAAACTTTTTATCCTTAGGAATTTTTTCAATTATCTTTATGATCACCACTTTACAGTCAGAACAAGTAATGATCCAGTTTGCCATTCTAAGCCTTCAGAAGAGGTAAAAGCTGAGCCGGAGAAGATTGATTTCTCTGAGGAAGAAGTAGACTTCGATACATTCAGCAACTGATGAAAGAGCTTGACATGAGTAAGAGTACATATTACAGATATGTCAAAAGAATAAAGGAATAGGCAGTTTATAAGACTTTTGCAATTCTTAGAAGCTGCTCTTTCTTTGAAGAGTCAATTTTATCAATAGTGTTGAGCAGTTCTGTTTCAAAAGCAGTAGTAGGAGCTTTGTATTCATTGCCGAGAATATCATCAACGGTAACATTCATAGCATTACAGATAGAAACCAGAAGTGTTAAAGATACCTTGACTTTGTTCGTCTCGATATTGCTGATGTGGCTGACATTAACATCGGTTACTTTAGCAAGATATTCCTGTGTCAGTTGTCGGTCTGTACGGACTTCTTTAATTCGTTTTCCAATAATGGCAAAATCCAAATTATCCATTGCTCCATTCTTCCTTAAAGCGTTGTAAAATTTGTTGCGTTTCGACAAATTTCGTTGACAAGTCACTATTGATTTGATACGATTTATTCATTAAAGTGATTATTTTTAGTGTGCAGGACATATAGTTCTACGCAAAATATAAATATTGGGCAGGTGGAACAACCATGGCAAGATATAAAGTTAAGGGTAAGGATTGCCAGCTTAAAGTAAAAGTTAAGCTCTCTTTTAAGGAAGAAATTGATGAACGCCAGTTAGATTTCTTCTCTAGTAAATATATTAGAGGTCTTTTGAAGGTACAGGCAAAGAAGAAAAACTGTATAGAATTCTATGGACCTATTGGAATCAGTTTGTTTGACAGGTTGAAGAAACCAATATCAAAGTATGATTTTTTCTTCATTATGGAGCAGGTTATAGATATAACGCAGAAAGCCAATTTGAATTCATTGATATTGAGAAACATCGTCTGGGATATACATTATGTCTTTATTAATGAGACAACCAAGGAACTACAATTTATATATTTGCCTCTTACTAATGATAAAAAAGAAGCTGATGTATTAAGGTTTATGGAGCAGATTATATATGCTTCGAAAACAATGGAGGAGGCAGATACAGAATATATATCGAGATATGTATATTTTTTGAAATCTCTGACATCCTATGAGGCTGAAAAAATTGAAAAATACATTTTTAGTGAAGACAGAAGTGTTGTAAATACAATTAAGCGGCACAATGTCGGACAGAGTGGATTTATTACAGATAAGCCACAGCATTATTATGAACATTATGGCAGGGGCAATGCAGATGAAGAAGCAACTGGACTGCTTGCAGATGAAGAGGCAACAGGATTGCTGAATGCTGCTGATGAAGACACGGGACTACTGAATAATTATGACGAAGAAGCAACGGGGTTGTTGAATACTCAATGTGAACAGATACATTATGCGTCAATGTACAGATTGTTGACGAATGAAACATTTTTGATTAATAAACCTGTTTTTAGAATTGGCAAAGAAAAAAGTTATTCTGATTATTTTGTTGCTAACAATAATATGGTAAGCAGGAGCCATGCGGATATTATTGCCAGGGGTGGAAGATACTTTATTGTAGATCTTAACTCTAAAAATAGAACATTTGTAAATGGAACTCCGATACCGGCACAACAGGAAACGGAAATTCATGATGGAGACGCTATTAGGTTAGCAAATGAGGAGTTTGAGTTTAGGATTTAACCAAAGGAGAAGGAGAATGCATTTTACAGTTACAGCTGATACAGATATTGGCATCGCAAAAGAAACAAATCAAGACAGCGTGTTATTTAAGCATGGTACTTATTCTGGCGGAGAAGTGCTGATGGCTGTTATATGTGATGGAATGGGAGGTCTTGCAAAGGGAGAACTTGCAAGTGCAACAGTTATAAGGGAATTTTCAGAATGGTACAACAAGGAACTGCCCTATGAATTAGAAAATTTGGATTTGCATGTAATTGGTGGTAAATGGTCGCTCATGCTTAAGGATTTAAACATCAAGATTATCGAGTATGCCAAGAAAAATAATATTACGATGGGAACCACATTCACAGGGACATTATTTGTTGGAGACGAATATGTGACAGTACATGTGGGAGATACCAGACTCTATCATATAGGAAATAAGTTGGAGCAACTTACCTACGATCAGACATTTATAGCAAGAGAAATTAGAAAAGGCACCATGACAGCAGAACAAGCAAAGACTGATAAAAGAAGAAATATGCTCCTTCAATGTGTAGGTGCTTCAGAGATATTGGAACCAGAGGTGTTGGTTGAAAAGGTGGAAAAGGGAGCGTATATGCTCTGTTCAGATGGATTTAGACATGAGATTACGGAAAAAGAAATTGTGGAATCACTAAACCCTATCAATTTAATTAACAAAAATGCAATGCACTCTTATGCGAAATATTTAATTGAACTTGTAAAGCAACGAAATGAAAGGGATAACATTTCGGTTGTATTAATCAAGGCGGAATAGGGGGATGAGACGTGGCTGAAATAGGATCTGTTATTGATGGCAAGTATGAAATACTTACTGAAATAGGACATGGGGGTATGTCCGTTGTTTATCTGGCTATGGATACTCATCTCAATAAACAGTGGGCAGTAAAGGAAATTAAAAAAAAAGGAAGCGGGAAAAATGATGAAATAGTTGTAAACAGTCTTCTTGCTGAGGCAAACATGATGAAGCGACTTGATCATCCATCCCTTCCAAGAATAGTAGATATTATAGATAATGGTATTACTATTTATGTAGTAATGGACTATATAGAAGGCGAATCACTAGATAAGATATTGGCAGAATATGGTGCACAGCCTGAAGAATTAGTGATTGGATGGGCTAAACAGTTATGTGATGCATTATCATATTTACATTCGCAGAAGCCTCCGATTATATATCGTGATATGAAGCCTGCAAATGTCATGTTAAAACCGGAAGGTAATATAAAAATCATTGATTTTGGTATAGCTAGAGAATATAAGGAGCAGAGTCTGGCGGATACAACAGTGCTTGGAACAAAAGGATATGCACCACCTGAACAGTATAGCGGTCAGACAGATGCAAGATCAGATATTTATGCACTAGGAATGACAATGCATCATCTTCTGACAGGTATAGATCCTAGAACCGGAGAAGCATATGCTCCAGTAAGAATGTGGAATCCGGAAGTTTCAGAAGGCATGGAAATGATAATAGATAAGTGTGTTCAGCCGGCAGCAGAACATAGGTATCAGAATTGTCAGGATCTTTTGTACGATTTGGAACATCCTGAGTTAATTACAAGAGATTATAAAAGGAAACAGAAAAGAAAATTAAACTGTTTCATAACATCAGTTACATTGGCGGTTGTAATGGTTATATCAGGAGTAGTGTGTAACATCGTTTCAACAAGAATGAATAATAGTGATTATGAAACATTGATATCAACTTCAACAGCTTCATCGTTAGATGACAAGATAAATAATTATAAAAACGCAGTTGAAATATATCCTGACAGGACTGACGCATATGTCAAGATGATAGAAGCTTATCAGGATGAAGGAACTTTCAGTAAACAGGAGAATGATGATTTTTTAGCTGTATATAATGCAAATAAGGATCAATTAGATGCGACAAGCTCTGATGTGTCGGAATTAAATTACATAATTGGTATGCTTTATTTCAATTACTATACAGACAATAATGATGGTGATTATAGCTTTTCGACCAGAGTACAGAAAGCCTATCCTTTCTTTAATGAAAATTATCAGAGTGCAACAGGATTTGAAGAGCAGACCATGTCAGACTGTTATTACCAGATATGTTCTTTTTATAAAAAGTACATATTAAATACGACCACAGTGGAAGAAGCATCTAAAGAGAATTATGATGAGATTTTTACCGTGATAGATGACGCTATTAACTCTGTAAAAGATGCCGGTGCATATGATCAGCTGACATTATATAACAGTGTGTTTATGCTTCTTTATGATCAAAGAGCAAGTATGGCTCAGGTTAATGTTGATAGACAGAGAATATTGGATTTGTACGATGATATATACAAAAGAACAAATGAACTGACAGTACAAAAAGAACAGTCAAAAGTACTTCAATCAGAGATTCTTGATAAGTATGAAACATACAAAGAAGCAATTGAAAGAACATACACTAATATAGAGGAAAGGAAGTAAAAATGGCAGAGATATTACATACACTTTCAATTATCTCATTTGTTTTAGCTGTATTGTTTGTGGTAATAGCAATTATATTTTGGTTTGTTTTTAAAATACCAAATGTAATTGGTGACTTGTCAGGTCATAATGCCAGAAAATCAATTGCTCAAATGAGGCAGAACAATGAGAAAACAGGAGATAAATCGTATAAGGCAAGCAAGAAAAATCTAGATAGAGGAAAACTGACTAGAACTATGGAGGGTATTGGCGAACCTGGGAACAAGAATGAAGAAACTGGGTTGCTGAACGAGAATTTAGTGAAAGAACGAGAAATTGAAGACACTGGGTTGTTGGTGGATCAGGATGCGACTGGCTTACTTGATGAATCAGGAGTAACTGCTTCATTGGGGAATGAGAATAATATCAGAAATCGCGAATTACCTTCTGTAACTATTAAAATATTAGAAGAAGTAATCATAGTACATACGGAAGAGGTGATTTGATGAGAGAACGAAATAAGATAAATATGTATTTTATTATTTCAGAACTTTGTTTAATCATATTTCCAAGTACATTCCTGTTTATGCCAATTACTAATAGTGATACTTTCTGTTATGCAAGGTATGTCACTGTTGCTATTGGTATTGTGTTCTGGATGAGTGGATTTTTGGGATATGGAATACTGATATATCTTTATTTAACAAAAAAGAAAACAAGGAAGACTCAGAGAAAATGTTATATATTTTCAAACAGTATAGTATCGGTGGCAGACATAGTATTCGTCCTAGGTATTCTTGGGATGATAACATCATGCTTACATAGTATGAGTTCGACATATATGGGGTATTTGTACTTGTTTATTATTGTATTCTCACTGAATGCGCATCTATTATATAGCAGAAAATACATAAGAGAGTAATCATACAAATAGAATGGAGGAATTAACAAATGAAGGAAATGAGCAAAAGAAATTTCTGAAAGAGGGGATTAGCGTTCATTATGGCGTTATTGATGATTGTATCAATATTCCCATCAGCCGGAGTAACAGTAAGCGCACAAACGGATAAGCACCAGGGCTTTGTGACTATTACGGTAACAGATGCAGATGGTGCTGCTATTAATGGTGCTACAGTTACATACACAATTAAGGAAAAGGAAAATGGCACTAATAATTTTCAAACAATCAATCAAAGTGGCCAAACAGACAGTTATGGTACTATTGAAGTGTTAGAGTCATCTAATTATTATGATGATCTTATTATTACAGCATCAGTATCAAAAGAAGGATACACGACAGATACAACTACTATAAATGAAGCAGATGTAACTTCTGATACACAAGATTTTTCTGTGAAATTAACAGCTGAATCTAAACCAGAATCTACGCCAGATATTGAAGGAGTAAGCATTGAAGTGCTTAATGCAGATTATAACGGAGAGCCACAGAATTTAGTTAGCGTTTCAGTTGCAACAGAGAATGTAACTATTGAATATTCTAGGGATGGAAATACATGGGTGGATACTTGTCCGTCAGAGACCAATGCTGGTGAGTATTCTGTGTATGTGAAAATTACAAAAGATGGATACAGTACATATTTATCTGGCGAACAAACTGCGAAAATAAATAAAGGTGATATAACAGGAATAGACATTACAGCCAAAGAGGTAGAATATAAAGACGCGACAGAGCAGGAATTGGTTTTAATGACAGGTGCTTTTGATGAAAAGGATACTGTAACATGGTATGTAAATGGTAAAAGCACAGGAAGTCAGGATATTCCTAAACAATTGGCAGTCGGTGAGTATACAGTTAAATTAGTCGTACAAAGAGATAATTATAATGATTTTGAAAAGACTGTAACAGCTAAAATTTCAAATGCGAAAATTAATTTGGGAGATTTAAAAGTAACAGGATTAGATAGTGTTTATAACGGAAAGGCTCAGGAGGCAGTCAAAGTTGAAAATCAGGGAGATTACACATTATATTATCAGTTGGATGATGGAAGTCAGACTGCAAATCCAGATGCTTGGGATACAACAATTCCTACAATAACAAATGCTGGTTCTTATATCGTCTGGGTAAAAGCTACTAAACAATACTATGATGATAAAAATGTAGATGTTATAAAGGCAGAAAATGCAGTTGCACCATACAATGTATATCTGGCAAAGGCATCACAGGTAATATCTTTTGATAAATACACTGGAGAGGAAACTAGTGTTGAAATTACGCAGGCTGAAATGGAAGTCGGAAAAGAATTTATTTTTACAGCCACAGATAAAGAAAAAAAAGCTGGTGGAACGATTACATATAGTGTTGCCTTTGACGAAGGCGACGACGAAATAGCAGCTATTGATTCGCAGACAGGAGTACTGGTTGTAAAGGGCGCAGGTAAAATTACGATTAAAGCAGTTCTTTCTGGAAATGATAATTACAATGAATGTATAATTGAACATGTGTTATATGTGAAAGGAAAAAGCGTAGCAGGAGAGTGGATTTCTTTTCCGGAGAATACAATTGAATATATATTAGGAAACACCAATGGAATAACAGAGAATGCAGCTGTGAAGAAAGAAGCTAAGGATAAGGGCGCAATTTCTTATAGTATTGAAAATGGTTCTGAATTAGGACTTAGCATTGACAGTAAATCGGGTGTGATTTCTATTGCCGATTATAGTAAAGTGATGGAAGCAATTGAAGCTGGCAACGGAATTTTGAATGTAACGATAAAAGCTGATAAGGCAGAATATAGTAAAAGAGGATGGTGGAGTAAAGCAAACTATCCGGCAGATAGTACATCCTATACATTGAAGATTTCTATGTCAGACGCACCTACTTCGGCATATAAGATTTATGCTGCAGATGATTTGGAGACCGAGTTAATAAAGCCAAACGGAGAAAATGATTGGTATAATACAACATTGATAGTTAAGCCAGCAGATGGATATTCCATTATCAGAGCAGATGAGTTGACAAAAGATAAACCTTCCTTCAAAGACTCTGTAAAATTTGGTGAAACTGAGGCAAAGGATCAAGGGGCATCGCTCAGCCACTATATATATCTGGAAGAAACTGCTACAGGTAATATTACAAAAAAGGTTGAGATAAGTAATCTGAAACTTGATACGATTGCTCCATATAATTTGAATATAGATTTCCCGGATGTGGAGGAGAAGGATTCTGTCAAGTATTATGGTGATTATATTACAGTAACATTTACAGCTTATGATGTAACTTCCGGAGTAGACCATTTTGATTGGAAGTACACAAGGGAAAATGGTGCAAGTAATTCTAATTTGGAATCTGATAATGGAACGGTAAGTGCACAGGTAGATAAGGATGACCCGAATAAATATTCTGCAACATTGACATTGCCAAGAAAGAAAGCTGAACAGCTTAGAGGTAATCTGCAGGTTACAGCAATTGATAAAGCAGGAAATAACTCTGTTTCATACACAGACGATGGCGTATTTGTTATTGATACAATTGCACCAACACAGAAAGTAGAATACAAATTAAAAAATAATGATGGTTCAAATCAGATTGTTGGAGAAAAACATTATTTTTCTAATGATGTTGAATTCACTTTTAAGATAGTAGAGGCAAATTTCTATTCAGAGGACGTAACTATTACAGTTTCTAAAAACAACGGTTCGGCTGAAAAACAGAGTGTAACATGGACCGATACAGAAAACTCTGATGAACATCAGGCAACGCTTACACTTTCCGATGATGCTGAATATACAGTATCTATGACTTATGAAGATCGCTCAGGAAAGGAAATGACTGCCTATACATCTGAAACAATTGTCGTGGATAAAACTATTCCAAAGATAGAGTTTGATTTTAAAGACTATAAGAATTCACAGAGTCCACAGTCTGCAACTGTTAAGATAACAGAACGTAATTTCAGAGCAGATGATCTTAAATTAGATGTGACGGCAAAGGATATTAATGGAAAAGCGGTAAGGGCTAATGATTTACAGCAGTATCTTAGATCATGTGAATGGGCAACAGAAGGTGATGTTCATACAGCAACAATTGATAAACAATTTGTGGATGGAATTTATGAATTAACATTTAATTATGCGGATTTAGCAATGAACAAGGCAGCTGAAGTAAAGAGTTCAAAATTTATTGTTGATAGAACAGCTCCGAATACAGCAGAAATGAGCATAAAATACTCAAATCCGATAATGCAGACGATATTAAATAATATTACATTTGGATACTATAATCCAAATGTAGAAGTAACATTTACTGCACATGACAGTATTTCTGGTATTAAAGTGTTTACATGGAGTTATTTAAAGGAATCTGGGGCAAGTGAATCAAATGTAGCAGAATATGCTGAAACAAAAGTTACAGCGAAGCAGGACTCTACAGATAAATCAAAATATACTGCGACAGTGATTCTTCCGAAGAGTGTGGCTGACCAGATACGAGGTACGGTAAGCTTTGCTGCAACGGACAATTATAATAATTCAAGCAATAAATTGACAGACACTAATAATGTGATTGTAGTAGATACAATAGCACCTACGATGAATGTTGAATACTCTGCAGCAGATAATTCTTACAATGGCAAGGATTATTATAAACAGGATTTGACTGCTACATTTACAATTACGGAGGCGAATTTCTACAAAGAAGATGTCAAAGTTAAGGTAAAGAAAAATGATGGTTCATTTACAGAGATAACACCAGTATGGACAGATACAAGCACAGATGTACATATAGGAAAAGTGACAATTTCTGCAGCAACAGATCATTCAAAAGATGGTGATTACACATTTTTAGTGGAATATAAGGACAGAAGTAATAACCAGATGAATACATATACATCTACAACCAAGGTTATTGATACAACTAAGCCAGTTATAGAAGTAAAGTATGCGAATGAAAGTCCTGTAAATACAATGACGGATGTTGAAAATCATCAGAGAAAATACTTCTCATCAACACAGACTGCAACAATTACTGTAAAAGAACATAACTTTAACGAGGCAACTGCAAAATACACGGTAGTTACAAAAGATGTATCAGGCAATGAAATAAATGCTAGTGGTCTGTATTCGGTATCAGCTTGGACAAAAAATGGGGATGATAATATTCTGACCATTACATATCCGGGGGATGCTAATTATACATTTGATATTGAGTGTACAGATCTGGCTACATTAAAGGCAGATGATTATGCAACAGAATATTTTACAGTTGATACATCAAAGCCTACAGATTTGAATGTGACATATAGCAACAGCATTTTAGACACTATTCTGAATACTGTTACATTTGGATTCTATAATTCTAAAGCTACAGTTACAATTACTGCAACTGACAATATTTCAGGAATTAATTCTATGAAATATAGTTATGTAAAAGCTGATGGAGTAAGTGGAGTAAATGCAGAACTGGTAGATGCAATAGTTGATGCATCTTCCATCACAAATTCGAATGGAGGTGCAACAGGTACAGTAACATTTGAAATACCGAGGGAAGCGTTGGCTGCTAATAATCAGTTTAATGGTACGATAAACTTTACAGCAACTGATAGGGCAAATAACGAATCTGATTATTTGCGTGATACAAAGAGAATTATTGTAGACAATATTTCACCAACAGCGGAGGTTCAGTACAGTACTCCAGTACAGACTTCAAATGGAATTGCTTATTATGATGGAGATATTAGTGCGACTGTTACTATCAATGAAGCAAACTTCTATTCTGATGATGTACAGATTACAGTAACAAGGGACGGTGTAGCAACTGCAGTAAATGCAAACTGGACTGATAATAGTACAGATGTACACACAGGAACATTCACAATCTCAGGAGATGGAGATTACACTGTAGGAATTACATATACAGATAAATCATCTAATGCAATGCAGGCATATACATCAGAACAAATGACTATTGACACAGAGATAACGGAGGCAAGTATTACAATTAATGGTCAGGAAGCAGATGGTAAAGCATTTAAAGATGAGGTGGTTCCGGCAGTAAGCTTTAATGATACCAACTTTGAATCGTGTGAAGTCAAAATGTACAGAACCAGCTATGCAGATAAGAATGTAGATGTAACAGATAAGTTTATTACTGGTCATATCTCTACCAATGAAACTGGTGGAAATGGTGAATTTGATACCTTTGATAAGATTGCTGAAAATGATGGAATCTACACGATTACAACTACATTAAAGGATAAGGCGGGACATTCAGTTGACAAGAGTATTACATTTACAGTCAACAGATTTGGCTCAGTGTATGAATATAACGATTTCCTTGTTTATCTTATTGGAGATGGCGGAGCATATGTACAGAGTGTAGATGATGATTTAGTTATCACTGAGTATAATGCTGACAGATTAGTGGAAGATTCACTTGATATTGAAATCCTAAGAGATGGCAAACCTCTTGACGATGTTGATTATAGTGTATCTCCGGAAATAAATGAGACTGTAGCAACAGGTTCAAGTGGATGGTATCAGTATTCTTATACCATTGCAAAGGACAATTTTGCATCTGATGGAGTTTATAAGATTGCAGTATCGTCTAGGGATGCAACAGGAAACAGCCCTGAAAATAATAATTATGATGACAAAACAATTCTCTTTAGAGTAGACAGCACAGCACCGGAGATTACGAGTGTTACTGGTCTGGAGAATTCTATTGTCAATGCAACAGAGCAGACAGTTAAATACACAGTCTATGACACGATTGGACTTGCGTCCGTACAGGTTTATGTGAATGACAAAGAAACAGATAACATTACAGACTTTAGTGCTGATGCAAATAACTATGATGGTGCATTTGTATTAAAAGAAAGCTCTAATGCTCAGAATGTAAGATTTGTGGTGACTGATAAGGCTGGAAATGTCACAGATACTAATTCTGATGATTTTACAAGCTCTTATAAATTTAACAATGCTGTGACTGTATCAACCAACATATTTGTACGTTGGTTTGCTAACAAGGCATTATTCTATGGCTCAATTGCGGGAACCGTTGTTGTAATTGGCGGAGTAGCTGGAGTAATAGTTTTCTTTAAAAAGAGAAAGCTTAAGGCTGCAAAATAAAATAGGATCTTATGATTTCTGCACAAAATGTGCAGAAATCATAAGCTATTTGTTAGAAGTAAATATTTAATGCAGATTAAGTGTTTACTTGTGGCAAACAGCATTTAGGAAGAAGGTAGGATATGTATACATTAAAAGATAATGATGTGATTTCAGAAGTTATGTGTGGTAATAATTTTGAATACATACTAAAGGATAGCTCACAATTTGTGAACACCGATTATAAGGTATTGCAGAGCCAGAATAATGGCATATTTATAAAATGCATGAAAATGACAAGGAATGGGTTAGTTGATTTGTATTATGTGACTGATGAATACAGACCAATGTCTTCTATGCTTGTAGGTATAAGTCCGGATACACTTATTAATGTTATAATTAATCTTTTTGCAAGTGTGATTGAAGTAAGAAATAATGGGTTTCTGGCGTGCCAGTGTATAGATCTGTCATGGGATAAAATATTTGTAGAGCAGAATACACTGAAGGTAAAACTGGTATATCTGCCGTTGAGTGTCAGAGCATTTGACAGCTATGCAGAATTTGAAAGTGAATTAAGATCAAGCATTGTAAAGCTGGCAGATAAGGTAATTACATCTTCAAATGCGAGATTAGACCAGTTCGTACAGGATTTGTGTAATGGCTCAATGTCACTTGAGGATGTGTACAACAAATCAAGAGGAGTAGGGACGGCACCTATTGTAAGATCAGAGGCACGAAGCCAGATGATGCCGGGAACAAGCGCTAATGGCTCAATTAAACTTGTTGCCATGAATGCACCGAGTCATTTTGAACTGGTAATAGATCGTGATGATGCAGTAATAGGCAAGAAACAGGAATTGGTAGATATGGTAATTCCGTTCAATAGGATGATTAGCAGAAAACACTGCCGCATAACTAATCGGACAGGTATTTATTACATCAATGATGAAGGAAGTGCAAATGGAACATTTGTAAATGGAGTTCGATTGAATCCGGGACAGAAAGCACAGATTAATCGTGGAGATATAATCCGCATGGCAGACAGTGATTTTCAGATTGTATAAAGAGGTGTGAGAAATGGCAAGACCGAAAGTGATTATCGCAGACGAAGACGCAAGTTATATAGTGCCGCTTCAGTTTAAGTTTGTAACAGATTTTTTTAATAAAATAGATTTAGAAATTATTACTGATAGAGCATATTTTGATGAGTATTTTTCCGGACCGCAGAATGCTGAAATTTTGATTATATCTGACGACTTGTATGATTCATCATTGCAGAGACATAATATTCAAAACATTTTTGTAATGATGGAGCAGTATGATGAAGGCAGTACGGGAGAACTAAACGTAAACCAGATTTTTAAGTATACAAGCATTAAGGAAATCTTCAATGAGATTATTGGAAAGAGTGCTGGAGCATTAAATATAGCAGCAGTTGAGAAAAAGGAGACTCAGATAATACTGGTCACATCTGCAGCTGGAGGTGTAGGGAAAACTACTGTAGCAATGGGAGTGGCAGCTTGCTTGGCACAGAATTATAAGAGGGTATTGTATATTAATGCAGCTAGATTGCAGAATTTTCAACATATACTAGATAACTGTTCTCCTGTTACATCTTCAGATGTTTATGCAAATTTATTAAATGCGCAGAATGATGTTTATAACAATATAAAACATATTATAAGAAAAGAAATCTTTAGTTATTTGCCTGCGTTTAAGGCGTCACTAATGTCGATAGGCTTAGAATTTAGCATTTATTCAAAACTAGCATTGTCTGCGAAAAAAAGCGGAGAATACGATTTTGTGATAATAGATGCAGAAAGTACATTCGATGAGTTTAAAACAGATTTAATAGATATGGCAGACAAGGTTGTTGTTATTACAGATCAAAGTTTTAGTAGTGTGCATTTTACTAATTTATTATTATCGAATATTAATGGCATTAATTCAGAAAAATATATGTTTATATGCAATAAATTTGATAAAGATGCACCAAATGCTTTAATTTCACCACAAGTATCTTTGAAATTTAATGTTAATGAGTATGTGGAAAAAGTTGAAGTAGATGCTATAGCCAAGTGTAGTGAAATAGCCCAAATAAGTGGCTTAAAAAAAGTTTCATTTTTAGTTATTTAGTTTCGGAGGTGCTACATGAATAATATAGTAATTATATTTAATAATAATCTGAATAATACAAGTACGGATCTTGAAGTACCTTTGGATATTTCAGCAAATGATTTGGTCATTGCTTTAAACAAAGCATATGATTTAGGAATTGATATTACAAATCAAAAGCATTGTTTTTTAAAAGCAGAGAACCCACTTGTTTTATTAAGAGGAAGCAAGAAATTATCTGATTATGGACTACATGATGGTTCAATCATTAATTTTACTAAGTAAGGAGGGAGGCTAGATATGGATAATAGATATAAAATAATACTATCTAATAGAAATATTTACAAAGAGATAGAACTTTCTCCGGAAATGCAGTGTGTAAGAATCGGAACGAGTATAGAAAGTGATGTTCGATTAAGAAAAGAATTATTCTTTGAAGAATTTGAGATGATTTTTTCAAAAAATAGAAACTGGAGTATTGTATGCTCGGACAATCTGTATATCAGTTTGGGAGATTCAAAAAAATTGTTGGCTAAGGATTTGAGTCATGGTGATTTATTTGCGATTAAATATCAAGACTCTAATAATGAACTTCTCAATATTGAATTTTTAATAGATTTTGAAAACGAGGAAAGACAATATGATGTTGCTATAGATGTTAGCGGATTAGTGCATATTACAATAGGTGGTGAGAGTAATTCTAATATTGTTATAGAAGATGAATATATTGGACAGGATACTTTGACCATAGCTAATAATAGTGGAGTGTATTCGATAATAAATTATAATACAAAATATGGTATAAGAGTTAATGGAAATAAGGTAGAAGAAAACAAACGATTAAGTGATAACGATTTTATATCATTTGCATCAATAAGTCTGTGTTTAAAGGACAATTGGTTATACATAGATTCTTCTAGAATAAGAAGATTGAATAATGTCAATAGTAAGTCGGTTAAGGAATCGAAAAACGAGTTAGTTTATCCTAAATTTAACAGGAATACAAGAATTAAATCTAAGATTCCAAATGATAAGATTGATATTTTAGATCCTCCAGCGGCTCCACAAAAACCATCTGGTAATATTGTCATGCAATTGTTGCCAGCACTTGTAATGCTCGCGGTCACGATTGTTTTGCGTGGAATAATGAGTTCGTCGGGTGGTTCATACGTTTGGATTAGTGTTATTTCTATGAGTATTGGCATTATCACTTCTACGGTGTCAATTATATCTGAGCGCAGAAAATATAAAAAAGATACAAAAGAGAGAATTGAGAAGTATTCGGAATATATAAATCAAAAAAGAAAATTTATAGAACAGTGTAGAAAAAATGAGGAAGAACTTTTGAAAAGTACCTATTATTCTTTGCAAGATGAGTTGCAAATGGTAGAGGATTTTTCGGATTGTTTATTTGATAGAGACTTAGATGATGATGATTATTTAGATATAAGAATTGGATACGGAAATAAAAAAGCAGTTAAAGAGATCAATTATAAAAAGAAAGAGCAACTTGAATGTACGGACGAATTAATGAGAAAACCAGAAGAGTTGTTCGACGAGTATATTAATGTAAACAATGTTCCCATTACTTTGAATCTGAGAAATAATAGTTCTGTAGGGATTATTGGAAATAGAACTGATTTATATGAATTTTTAAAGGTTATTACAGTTGATCTTGCTGTGCGTCAGTATTATACAGATACAAAAATGTTTTTTGTACTAGAAGAGCAAGATAAAGATGCGTTTATGTGGGTTAGAATGTTACCGCATATAAAGAATGAAGCATTAAATATGCGTAATATTGTTTGTGACTTAGATAGTAGAAATGTTTTATTTGAATTCTTATATAAGGAACTATCTTTTAGAGAGATTGAGAAAAAAACATTTCCTAATTATGTAGTCTTTGTATATCGTGACAATGGAATAAAACGTCATCCAATATCGAGGTTTATAGATATTGCAACAAGCGTTGGCGTTTCATTTGTGTTTTTCGAGGAATATAAAGAATTATTACCTCAAGGCTGTGACAAACTAATTTATTTAAATGGTTCAGAAGGAAATGTTGTAAATTCTGAAAATCGAAATGAAAACATAGACTTTAAATTTGATACTATTTCGAATGGGGTACTTGATAAGTTAGTTAAAAAATTGTCTCCGATTTATTGTGAAGAAGTTAGCTTAGAAGGTTCTTTAACTAAAAATATTTCATTGTTTGAGTTGTTAAATATTTTAAATGTAGAAGATATTGATTTGGAAAAGAATTGGCAAGATTCACAAGTATATAAGACAATGCAAGCACCACTTGGTGTTAAATCAAAAAATGAAATAGTATATCTTGATTTGAACGAAAAAAAGCATGGTCCACATGGTTTGGTAGCTGGTACTACAGGTTCTGGAAAATCAGAAATTTTGCAAACATATATTTTATCTATGGCAACATTGTTCCATCCATATGATGTTGGATTTGTAATAATAGACTTTAAGGGTGGTGGAATGGTTAATCAATTTAAGAATTTGCCACATTTGATAGGTGCTATTACAAATATAGATGGAAGGGAAATAAATCGTTCACTGTCGTCAATTAAGGCTGAATTGCGAAAGAGACAGGAATTATTCGCTAAATATAATGTTAATCATATAGATGCGTATATAAAACTTTTTAAAAAGGGACAGACCGATATTCCGTTACCTCATTTGATTTTGATTGTTGATGAATTTGCAGAATTAAAAATGGATCAGCCTGAATTTATGAAAGAATTAATTTCGGCAGCTAGAATTGGACGAAGTCTAGGAGTGCATTTGATTTTAGCAACTCAGAAACCGAGTGGTGTTGTTGATGCACAAATTTGGTCTAATTCGAAGTTTAAGCTTTGCTTAAAAGTTCAGAACAAGGACGACAGTAATGAGGTGTTAAAGACTCCTGTTGCTGCGGAAATTAAAGAACCAGGTAGAGCATATTTGCAAGTTGGAAATAATGAAATATTTGAATTGTTTCAATCTGCTTATAGTGGTGCATCTGCTTCTTTTGATGAGTCTGCACAGCAAAAATCTTTTACAATATATTCGTTAGATTTAGCGGGTAAACATACTCCTGTATATACAAAGAGTGTTGAAAAAAAAGGCGACGAACAAGAGAGCCAGTTAGAGGCAATAACAAATTATGTCGCGGCTTATTGTAAAAAAACAGGAATAGATAAGTTGCCAGGTATTTGTTTACCACCGCTGGAGGAATTGATTTTGTTTGAGACTAATACTGTTGCTTATGACGGTGTCAATACAGTAGTTAATTTGGGTATTTTCGATGATCCTGATAATCAGTATCAAGGAATAGCATCATTAGATATTTCGACTGGAAATACAGTTATCATAGGTTCGTCCCAATATGGAAAAACTAATTTATTACAATTGATTATCAGAAGTGTAACATCATCATATAGACCATCAGAAGTAAATCTTTACATATTAGATTTTGCGTCGATGGCATTAAATGTTTTTTCTGACATTAATCATATTGGAGGAATCGTTTCAGCAGCAGAAGATGAAAAATTAAAAAACTTTATGCGACTAATTCAAAGAGAAATGAAAATGAGAAAAGAGAGATTTGCATCATTAGGAATTACTTCATTTTCTTCTTATAAAGAAGCTGGAAATAATGACATTCCGCAAATTGTCATTATGATTGATAATTTCCTTGCACTAAAGGAATTATATCCTGAATATGAGGATGACATTGTTAATATATGCCGAGAAGGAGTTGCAATAGGAATAAGCCTTATAATTACTTCTATTCAAACAAATGGAATAAGTTATAAATATATGAGTAATTTTGCACATCGAATCTGTATGTATTGCAATCAGGGAGATGAATATGGAAGCGTATTTGATAAGTGTCGAATGACACCTAAGAATGTGCCAGGTCGTTGTTTATATGAGATAAATAAGACTGTTTTTGAGATGCAGACGTTTCTTGCTTTTGAAGGTAAAAAGGAAATTGATCGAGTTCAAAAGATAAAAGAATATTCTCAGCTAGTAAATTCAAAATATATGGAAGAATATGCAACGCGAATACCAGAAGTGCCCAAAGTACTTAATCAGAAATATATTAGTGATTACTATAAGAGTAAGGAGCCGTATGTTCTTCCTGTAGGTGTGAATTATGATACCGTGGATTTTGTCGTTGCAAATCTTTGCAATATTACAACAATGGCAGTTACAGGTAAAAGGCAGTATGGCAAAACATCATTTGTGAAATATATTATGGAATATTTACAAAAGAATATATTTAACTTTGAATCTTCGGTATATATAGTTGATAGTTACGAACAACAATTAAAGAGCTTAAATTCTATGGGTATTGTTGAAAAATATACAGTTGATTTGAATGATTTCGAATTGTATCTATCAGATGTAGAACAGATAATGCAAAATCGTCTTTCGAATGTAAAAGAAGAAGGTATTGGATGTTTAACGGATGAAGCGTTGATTGTTTTTGTGATTCAAAATAGAGATGTATTTGCGAGTGATGGATTAAGCAAGACAGCATTGGAAAGTTATAAGCGTTTGATAAAGACTTATAAAGATATGAAACTATTATTTGTTTTTGCAGATGTAGATAATATGCCAATTGCTTATGGTGCTTCAGAGATGCTTAAATCTATGAAAGATGTTGGTGTGTTGGTTGCAATGGAAGATATAGCCAATCTGAAATTAGTTGATATTAATGCAAATACAGCACGTCAGTTTAAGAAACCAATTGAATTAGGTGATGCATACTGGATAACAGAAGGTGGAATTGAGAAGATGAAAGTTGTACATCAGGAAGACTAACTATTAAAAGTCAAGCCTTAAAATGATATTTTTTTGAATAAAGTACAGAAATGTATTTTAGATATATTTGGAACTCAGTTAGAGTTCCTTGAACCTTGAAAACTGTATGACAAAAAGAGCATCGTGATAGGTGCTCAAAAAAGGAGTATTGAATTAGAAAGATTTAAGATGCTTTTATGTATTGCTGCTTTGTTTTTTCAAGATGATAAATCACTCGAACCAATTTTTTTACAGCGTGTGATATGGCAACATTGTAATGTTTACCTTCCGCTCGTTTTTTAGCAAGATAGGCTGCAAATGTTGGATCCCAGTGGCAGACATATTTGGTGGCATTATACAAAGCGTATCGCAGGTATCTGGAGCCACGTTTTTCCATATGTGCGTAGGCACCATCCAGTTGTCCGGATTGATATGTTGATGGCGAAAAGCCGGCATAAGCTAAGATCTTATCAGGAGAATCAAAACGATTGAAATCACAGATCTCGGCAATAATCATAGCTCCCATGCGATAGTTGATTCCGGGAATGCTAAGAATTGGAGAGTTGATTTCATCCATGATGATTTTAATCTCATTTTCGATTTCATCAATCTCTGAATCAAGTTCCTGAATAAGTTTGATGGTGTGCTTCAATTCAAGAGATTTGGCTGGCATATTTGAGCCAATAGAAGCTCTTGCAGCATCTCTGAAAGTAATAGCAGTATCTTTACAATATCGACCTTTGGAAGATTCAGAAAGAAGATTTGTAAGTCTGGTAAGGTGTGCAGTGGCTACATGTTTAGTACTGGGAAATTTAGAAAGCAATGCATAAACAGATGCCATATGAAGTGTTGGTACAAGTTTTTCTAATTCAGGGAATAAGATACAGACCAGTCTTGAAACGGAAGTTTTTAGCTTGGCACGTTCTTTTACTTTATCAAAACGATAACGAGTTAATGACTTTAGTTCTTCATTGTGGTAAGATATGTCTGAGTAGGACTTTAAGTTCACATCAGACATTAGAATAGAAGCAATCGTGCGGGCATCTACTTTATCCGTTTTCGTCTGTCTAAGGCTTA
>OHRL01000827.1_pt1 | contig 20668 bp, 14 predicted proteins | sample 1578331 | NCBI WGS metagenome assembly OHRL01 (sample SAMEA3879608, study PRJEB24766) | human gut metagenome | biome: human-associated habitat; feature: feces | place: USA | collected 1985/1987
TACGGCATGCATCGGGATTTCCCAAATGCGGAAGAAACCCAGGATGTGGTCGATACGGTAGGCATCGAAGTATTCCGACATCTTGCGGAAACGCTTCATCCACCAGGAATAACCGTCTTTCTCCATTACGTCCCAGTTGTAAGTAGGGAAGCCCCAGTTCTGACCGTTCACGGAGAAGTCATCGGGTGGTGCGCCCGCTTGTCCGTTCAGGTTGAAGTAGTAGGGTTCTGTCCACGCTTCTACGCTGTTGCGGCTGATGCCGATAGGAATGTCACCTTTCAGTACTACACCATTGGCTCGTGCGTGTTCCGTTGCAGCCAGCAGTTGCAGGTGCAGGTGGAACTGGATGAAGAAGTAGATGGCGATATGCGGATAGTCGGCAGATTCCGGCTGGCATAACTTTTCTATTTCTTCTGCTTTGTATTCTGTGAATTTCGGCCATTCGCGGAAGTTGGGTGTCTTGTAGGCATCGCGCAGATAGCTGAACACGGCGTATGGCTGTAACCATTCTTTGTTGTTCTCGAAGAACTTCCGGAAGGCATCGGATGCCAGAACTTGTTCGCCTTCCTGCTTGTATATCAGGCGGAAGAACTCCCATTTTGTCTGGTTTACTGCTTCATAGTCCACGGTAGGCAAAGCATTCAGCTCTTTCTGCCGTTTATTGAATTCTGCCATTGCCTTTTTGTCCTTCAACGTACCCATCTGTTTCAGATCGGCATACATGGGGTGGAACGCATAAATGGATATGCTGTTGTACGGATAAGAATCCGTCCATGTATGTGTCATGGTGGTGTCGTTGATAGGTAATATCTGTACGGCTTTCTGGCGGGTAAGTACAGCCCAGTCTATCATTTGTTTCAGGTCGCCAAAGTCACCTACTCCGAAGCTCTTTTCGGAGCGCAGCGAGAAGATGGGCACGGCTACTCCGGCACCTTTCCAGTCGGGCAGGGAGAAGTAAACGTAACGGTCACCAATCACCAGTGTTTCGTTAGCGCCAATCTGCGGATCGGCCATGTAGCGGTTGGGGTTGTTCTCCCATGCCACGGCACGACGCTCTTTTTTATTATAAAGGATGAATTTATACTCCAGTGGGAAGCTGACTTTCGAGGCGTCTACTTCAACCTGCCATTCGGGGAAGTTGGCGTCGCTCATCAGGACGGCTTTATCCGCGTCCCAGTCTCCCAGAACTTTTTGGTTGCCGCAAATGCCCAGGCAGTGGTCATTATCGATGCACGGAGCATACGCTTTGATCACTAATCCTTTCTTGTGGCTTTTGGGGGCGGCACTACGTTCGGGATGTGCAAGCAGGGACTCCGTGAAAGCAGACGTGTAGAAGTATTGCTGTTCGGGCAGATTCTTCCAGCAGTCTTGCAGGCGGTAGACCTTCTTCTTGTCAGCCGATACATAGAGCGTGCGGGGAAGGCTGTTCCACTCCGTACGTGTATCTTTGCCGTCGCGATAAATGTGATAACTGTATTGTACGATGCCGTTTTCAGGCGCTTGAATGTCCACGTCTAAAGTCCAGTGAATGCCATCCACTGTTTGTAAGGGTACGGCTTTACCGGGTTGATTGTTACCCAGTTCAGTAATAGATCCTAAGACTCTGACCTCTTCACCCCAACTTGTGCGGTACTCGATATGAAAAGATAGTATCATATAATATTAGATTTAGTAATAGCTGCATTGATTATGCAAGTATAGACATTATTCCGCATAATCAAGCAGCTACCGCTATCTAAGTTTTTTAAATTCCTATGCAAACGTTTGTGCTTGCATTTCGCAGGTCTGTTTTTATCCGCAACGTGAAGCTCCGCAAGTGGTACAAATGAGGCAACCTTCCTGATATACAAGTGTTTCGTTGCCGCAGTTCGGACATTTCTTTCCTTTGGCTTCTGTGCCGTCCGTTATGTATTTCTTCAATGCGCGCTCCACACCGTTCTTCCAAGTATTGATGCTTTCGCTGTCCAGTTGCAAAGAGCCGACCAGCTTGATAACCTGTTCGATAGGCATACGATAACGCAATACTCCGGAGATCAGTTTGGCGTAGTTCCAGTATTCCTTGTTGAACTTTTCGGACAGACCTTCGATGGTGACTTTATATCCGCGTTTGTTCTGGAACTGGAAGTCGTAACGCTTGCTGCCGTCCTTGTCCACCTTCTTAATAATGTGTCCGGAAGTAACGTTCTTCGGCAGAATGATACCTTCGTCATCGTCCTGAAGACCGGTGAAGATTTCGTAAGGATGTCCGTCCAGCAAACCGACGAATGCCACCCACTTTTCTTTATTATTCTGGAAACGTACGATGTCGGCATCCAGAACTGACGGACGGGTTTCTACTACCGTAGGCGGTTTGCAAGGAGGCATTTCTTCTTTCTTATCGCTCTTGGCAGAAATGAGTACGCCCGAACGTGAGCCGTCACGATAAACCGTACAACCTTTACAGCCGGATTTCCATGCCTCTACATACAGGCGGTTTACCAGGTCTTCATCCACATCGTTCGGCAGGTTGATGGTCACGCTGATGGAGTGGTCTACCCATTTCTGGATACGTCCCTGCATCTTGACTTTCATCAGCCAGTCTACATCGTTTGAGGTTGCTTTATAATAAGGTGATTGCTCAACCAATACGTCGATCTCTTCTTGTGTGTAACGTTTGGAAGGATTGTGTCCTTGCGCTTCCATCCATGTAACAAACTTGGGGTGGAAGACGATATATTCTTCAAAAGCATCTCCTGTTTCATCCACGAAGTCTACGTGTACGTTGGTGTCGTTCGGATTTACTTTACGGCGACGCTTGTATACGGGCAAGAATACAGGCTCGATACCTGAGGTAGTCTGAGTCATCAGACTGGTGGTTCCCGTCGGTGCAATGGTAAGGCAGGCAATATTGCGGCGACCGTATTTCTTCATATCCTCATACAACTGGGGATCTGCTTCGCGCAAACGATTGATGAACGGATTATTCTTTTCACGTTCGGTATCGTAAATTTCGAATGCACCACGTTCTTTTGCCATTTCTACTGATGAACGGTAAGCACTCAGGGCAACCGTCTTATGTACTTTTTCTGAGAATTCGGTAGCTTCTTCCGTACCGTAACGCAATCCCAGTGCAGCAAGCATATCACCTTCGGCAGTGATACCTACACCGGTGCGGCGTCCTTGTCCGCTCTTCTTATAAATCTTGTCCCACAATACACGTTCCGTATGTCTCACATCTTCGCTTTCGGGGTCAGCGTCAATCTTTTCTATGATGCGTTCTATCTTCTCCAATTCCAGATCGATGATATCATCCATAATGCGTTGAGCCAACGCTACATGTTTCTGGAACAATTCAAAGTTAAAGTATGCATCCGGTTTGAAAGGATTTACCACATAGGAATAAAGATTGATAGCCAGCAAACGGCAGGAATCATACGGGCACAAAGGGATTTCACCGCATGGATTGGTGGAAACTGTGCGGTATCCCAAGTCTGCATAGCAATCGGGTACGGATTCTTTTAATATGGTATCCCAGAACAATACACCCGGTTCTGCCGATTTCCATGCATTGTGAACGATCTTCTTCCACAAATTGGTTGCATTGATTTCCTTTTGCACTGTTGGTTCAGCGGCATTGACTGGATATTGTTGAATATATGGAGTACCTGTGATAGCAGCGGTCATAAATGCATCGTCCAGTTTCACAGATACATTGGCACCTGTAACTTTACCTTCCGTCATTTTAGCATCGATGAATGCTTCTGAATCGGGATGTTTGATAGATACACTCAGCATCAGTGCGCCACGCCGTCCGTCCTGAGCGACTTCACGCGTAGAATTGGAGTAACGCTCCATGAATGGCACCAAGCCGGTAGAGGTTAAAGCCGAATTTTTCACCGGAGAACCTTTCGGACGGATGTGCGACAAATCGTGTCCTACACCACCACGGCGTTTCATGAGCTGTACTTGTTCTTCGTCTATTTTGAAGATGGCACCATAAGAATCCGCCTCTCCATCTACTCCGATCACGAAGCAGTTAGATAAAGAAGCTACTTGATAATTGTTACCGATTCCGGTCATCGGACTTCCTTGTGGAACGATGTACCTGAAGTGGTCGAGCAGGTCGAACAGTTCCTCTGCACTTAATGGATTAGAGTATTTCGCCTCGATACGGGCTACTTCATTGGCTATTCTCCAATGCATGTCTTTCGGAGATTTTTCGTAAATATTTCCGAAAGAATCTTTTACTGCGTACTTGTTTACCCAAACACGTGCAGCTAACTCGTCGCCTTGAAAATATCGTAAAGATTCTTCATAGGCTTCCTCGTAAGAATAAGTTTGTTTTTCCACGATGCTTTTTTCCTTAGATTTATTTTTTTAATAAGTAAGAGTGTAGAAGTGATACCTATCATTAACAAATGTGATTGCAAAGCTAAGAATGTTTTTTATTATAGCAAAATAAAAATAGAATAAATTATGAACAGGCTGTGAGATTTTCATTTTAGAATGATAGTCTGCTGATTTATAAAATATTAGCATTGTGTGGTGAACAAAAAGTTTTCCAAAAAGAAAATTGTTTTTCAAACTTGACTGGATGGGCTAATTCCTTTTAGAAAACATGGATAAACTTTAAATTTGTTCTTTGGTAACAATCTGCCATTCTTTTCTTATATTTGCAAAAAAATAGAAGAATGGAAATCCTAAAACAGAGAAGAACAATCCGCAAATATCAGCAGAAAGATATTTCTTCTGATTTGTTAAATGATTTGCTTGATTCTGCGTTCCGAGCCTCTACAGTCGGGAATATGCAGGTGTATAGTGTAATTGTAACGCGTGATGCAGAAAGGAAAGCTAAGCTGGCACCGGCTCATTTTAATCAGCCGATGGTGAAAACTGCGCCTGTAGTTTTAACATTTTGTATAGACCTGCGTCGTTTTACTAAATGGTGCGAACAACGAAAAGCAACTCCCGGGTATAATAATTTAGAGTGGTTCGTAACCGGTTCTGTAGATGCCTTGTTGGCAGCTCAGACTTTTTGTGTAGCTGCGGAAGAAAAAGGATTAGGTATATGCTATCTGGGTACGACGACTTACAATCCGCAAATGATAATTGAGGCCCTGGAGCTGCCTGAATTGGTGTTTCCTATTACAACAGTGACAGTGGGTTGGCCTGCTGAGGAACCTGCGCAGGTAGATCGGTTGCCGTTGGAAGCTATTGTACATGAGGAGACGTATCATGATTATACCCCTGGAGATATAGATCGCCTGTATGCTTATAAGGAATCTTTGCCTGAAAATAAGCAGTTTATTATTGAAAACAACAAAGAAACTTTGGCGCAAGTCTTTACTGATGTACGTTATAAGAAAGAAGATAACGAAGTAATGTCGGAGAATCTTTGGAAAGTAATAAAAAAGCAGGGATTTTAACCCTGCTTTTTTAATGATGCTTGGATATCATCTATTTCTGCGCGGAAAGCCTTGTCTACTTCCCGTAATTCTTTAATGGTTTTGCAGGCGTGCAATACAGTCGCGTGATCTTTGTTGCCTATCAGTGTTCCTATCTTAGCCGTTGAGAAATCTGTGTAAGATTTGGCGAGGAACATAGCTATCTGGCGTGCCTGCACTACTTCACGTTTCCGTGACTTGGTATGGATTGTAGCGGTATCCAGTGAGAAATGCTTGCATACCACATTGATGATGTCATCAACAGTAACCGCTTTACTTTCACTTTTCACTACCTTCCGCACAATGCGTTGTGCCAGTTCCAGATCAATTTCCTTGTTATATATAGTAGAATGTGCCATGATGGAAATAACGATGCCTTCCAAGTCACGCACACTGTCGCCTACATTTTCTGCGATATAATCGATTACTTCCGGAGGGAATTGTAATCCGTCACGGTGTATCTTATTACGAAGGATGTTCTTGCGCAATTCTACAGTCGGTCTTTCCAGTTCAGCTACCATACCCCATTTGAAACGGGTGATGAGTCGTTCTTCCATACCTTGCAGCAATACGGGAGCACGGTCCGAAGTCAAGATAAGCTGTTTGCCGTTTTGGTGTAAGTGATTAAAGATGTGGAAGAATGTATTCTGCGTTTTGGTAACACCGGCAAATTCTTGAATATCATCAATAATCAATATATCAATTGATTGGTAGAAGTTGATGAAGTCATTTGTTGTATTATTACGTACAGAGTCAGTATATTGTACCTGGAACAAATGTGCCGATACATATAATACTCTTTTGTCCGGATAGAGTTCTTTAATTTTTGTGCCGATAGCATTTGCGAGATGTGTCTTGCCTACACCTGACGCTCCATAGAAAAACAGCGGATTGAAAATTGTTTTTGCCGGATTCTGAGCGACAGCTTCTGCTACGCTGCGTGAAAGTTTGTTGCTATAGCCTTCAATAAATGTTTCGAAGTTGTATTCAGGATTCAGATGTGGATCTAAATCTGCAATAGGCGCTTGCGGTATCTCTTTGCCGATTATCTTTTTCTGTGGAATAATGGTGCGGGGGGTAGATTCGAGATTAACGGTAGTACGTGAACTCTTATCCACCATTACATTATACAATAACTTGGTACCATCACCAATGACTTTATATAGAGTTTTACGTAACAAGTCAACAAACTTGTCCTCCAAAAACTCATAGAAGAACTGGCTGGGTACCTGTACGACCAGCGTCTTGTCCTCATATTTTAAAGGTATGATGGGGAGAAACCATGTTTTGTATGTCTGCTCCGGAACATTGTCTCTGATGATTTCAAGACAGCGGTTCCATAGCCCGACATGATTTAATTCACTCATAACGGCTTTGAATACATTTATTAATTAAGCAAAACTTCTACGCTTGCAAAATTCGCAATCTTATTTGAGAAAAACAAATGTGTTTTTTCTTGTTTTTCTGTTAAAAGTAATAAGCTCTTTACTTTCAATCACTTATCTATTTACATGTAAATAGCCCCTTTTGAGGGCTATTGCATTTTTATAAGTATCTGTATTATAATATAATATGCACTTAAATAACAGGATTTTAAACTTTCTGATGGATTGTGCAGAAGGGAATACTTTAGTTCCTACATGGACTTACCGCGGCTTTTTCTTTCAAACCTGTTTGCTCCTGTTATTTAGACTTATTCTATTTAATAAGTTTTTCCCTACTTATCTTTTTTGCCGAACAAGGAGAAATGAACGTACCTTTTGGGGTGCGATTTCAGGTCTTCAAGAAGGCTGGCTGCATTGGCTGTTGTGGCATTCAGATTGTTGTAGAGCGACGGATCATTTAATAATAAACCAATCGTATTGTCTTTCCTGCCTAACTGGTCTGTAATCATTTTTACATTAGCTAATGTAGAGTCTATGCTGGCAAACGCAGCGGCATAATCTATTTCTTTCAAGTTATTACTGACTGTGATGAAGTTATCCCCGATAGTATTCAGCTTTTGCGTGAGTTGGGGAATATCTTTACTCATGATAGCCTGTAATTGTTGGCTGGTCACTTCCATGTTCGCCATCGTGTTTTGTACGCTATGAAGCGTACCCGGGATTGCCGGATCTCCAAGTATCGTATTTAGTGAGGCAAGAATTGAGTCCAGCTTGGGAAGCATTTTCTCTACTTGTGGCATAACTGCGGCTACTTGGTCCATGACGCCATTGTTGACACTACCTTGTAAGGTATCGCCTGTCTGGTACTTTTCGCGCGGGTTATTTGCCAGCAATAGATTCATTTTGACACCTCCCATAAGTTCAGAGGTCAGTTCAGCAGTACTACCTTTCGGAATGCGCAATTCCGGATCTACATCGATTTCTGCTATGACTTTTCCGGATTGTGTGTAGTCATAATAAAGATCGCGTACAATACCTACACGGAAGCCATCGGCAAAGACCGGACTTGATTTGGTTAATCCATTTATGTTATGGAACTTGACGTAGAAATAGTTGGTAGGCTTAAACAGGTGGATACCTTTCAGGTAATTAATACCGTATACTAATATGCAGAGGGCAACAATACCCGCTATTCCTATTCTAACCTCTTTCGTAAGATACTTCATCATGATGTTATAGTCTTATTATTTATTTCTTTTTCTTTTTGAACTCCTCGATAGCCGTTTGAACGTTTATCTTCTTACCATTCTTAAAAGCGATGATAAAAGCGTCCTTAAACTTTGGCGTTATTTCACGTTTGGTACGTACTACCTTGTTATAGTCTGTTGATGAACCGTATGTATATTTATAAAGTCCACCTTCCTGGAAATGTTCCACACCTTTCAAACCTTTCAGTCTTTTATCATTGGCTGCGATAGGACGTGAAGAGGTGAGTATTTGTATTTTAAACACTGGACTGCCGGAATCGGTTTGCGATTCGGTAACTTTTCCTGCATTTTGTTTTGTTCTGGTAGTATTGGGAGAGGCTGCCGCTGGTTTTTGGGGGATTTCGGGAGATTCCTCAGTCTTTTCGTTGGTAGTATCTGATTCCTCTACATTGCCGGCATCTGTTTCTTCCGGTAATATGGTACGGCTACTTCCTGTCATACGTATTTCATGTTCACGTTTATAGGACAGGAAAGCGCGGAAGATTCCGTTTGCCAATGTAGTACTTCCGGTTTCCGAGTTTAGATAACGTTCCTCTTCCGGGTTGGATATAAAACCGAGTTCTACCAGGATACTGGGCATGGCACTGGCTTTGAGTACCAGGAAACCGGCCTGGTGCACACCACGGTCTGCACGTTTACAGGTATGGCGGAACTCCTTTTGTACCAGTGAAGCCAGATGCACACTTTGAGACATGTATTTGTCTTGCATGAATTCAAAGATGATGTACGATTCTGCAGAATTCGGATTAAATCCTGCATAGCGTGTTTTGTAATCACTTTCGTATAAAATCACGGAGTTCTCCCGCTTGGCTACTTCCAAATTAGCGTCCGACTTAGCTAAACCGAGTGTCCATGTAGAGGCGCCTTTGGCTGTTTTACTACCTGCCACAGAATTGGTATGAATGGAAATGAACAGGTCGGCTTTAGCGTTATTGGCAATATCCGCACGTCGGCCAAGAGGGATAAATACATCCCGTTCGCGAGTATATACCACTTTTACGTCCGGACAGTTCCTCTTTATTTGTTTTCCCAATTTGAGGGCAACATTTAGATTGATGGTCTTTTCTTTGGAGAATTTGCCTAAAGCGCCAGGATCATGCCCGCCGTGTCCGGCGTCAATAACGACAACGAAATCTTTCGCTTCGATGCTGGTGGTACAAAAAGGAGAGATGAACAGCCCGAAGCAAATACTTATATATAATATGTATCGTTTATAGAGTTCCATACTAAAAGCCGTTGCAAATGTAGTGGAAATTTATAGAAAACTGATGCTTTGTGTGAAGTTTTGTCACTTTTCTCCCGGATTTGTGATAGATTTCTTTAAAAGGGACTAACTTTGCACCCGCAAATTAAATAGAAAAAGGTATGTTAGTTCGTTTTCTTAAGAACTGGACGTTGCCAATGGCAATGCTTTCAGGTACTTTGGGGTACTTCATCTTTGCGAATGTCCCTTTCTTGGCGCCTACCAAACCATATATCAGTGATTTGATTGCGTACATAACCCCTCTGCTGATATTTGCCCAGCTATTACTGACCTTTTGTAAGGTGGAGAATCTGAATGAATTGAAACCAAAAGCATGGCATGGCTGGTTGCTGTTAATTCAGACGTTGTCTTGCCTGGCACTTGCTGCTTTGCTGGTATGTTGTCCGATGCCGGAAGTTTACAGGGAAGTGTTTGAAGGAGCTATGGTTTGTCTTATTTGTCCAACGGCTACAGCGGCGGCTGTTATTACCGGAAAATTGGGAGGCAGTGCGTCTACATTGACTACCTATACTTTATTATCTAATTTGTTGGCAGCAGTGGCAGTCCCATTAGTCTTTCCATTGGTGGAACCTCATGCTGATATGACTTTCTTTGCAGCCTTTTTGAAGATTCTTAGTAAAGTCTTTCCTTTATTGCTTTTCCCTTTTCTTCTGGCATGGTTCCTACGGCTATTTATGCCGCGTGTACATCATTTCTTGTTAGGTTTCCATGATCTTGCTTTTTATCTATGGGGTGTGGCGCTTGCCATCGTATCCGGACAGACAGTCCGTTCATTGGTAAATAGTGATGCGCCGGTTTCTGTTGAAATTCTGATAGCTCTTGCAGGATTGATTACTTGTTGTCTGCAATTCTTTTTGGGTAAAAGGATTGGTGGGCATTATAATGATCGGATCAGTGGAGGACAGGCTTTGGGGCAGAAGAATACCGTTCTTGCCATTTGGATGGCTTATACTTATTTAAATCCTTTATCTTCTGTAGGGCCGGGATCTTATGTTCTGTGGCAAAATATAATTAATAGTTATCAGTTGTGGAAAAAGAGAAAGAAAGAACTAATAGATTGAATATAAATAACTGATTAATAGGAATTTGTTGTTTGTGTGCGTTATTTCCTTTGTTTTGTTTGTTTTCTTGACTTAGCCTATAAATTCCTTTATTTTGTTACCAGTTTGTTACTCAAATGCTGTTGGGTAACAAAAATAATATCTATATTTGCCATCGGTAACAAAATAAAAACATAAGTATGGCGAAGAAGAAACAAGAGGTCAAATTGAAAGAACCTGTAAGAATCAGATTTAAGCAGCTTGCCAATGGTAATCAATCCATCTATTTGGATTATTACACAGGTGATGTGATTAGAAAAGAAAACTATGTTGGCGGTAAACGGCAATATGAATTTTTGAAGTTGTATCTAATCCCTGAAAAGACAAGAGAGGATAAGACTAAGAATGAAGCGACTTTGGCACTTGCCAAAGCTATTCAGAGCAAGCGGATTGTTGAGTTGCAGAATGATGCGCACGGTTTTCAGAATACTAATAAATCCAAAGCAAACGTGCTTGACTATTTGTTGGATATGAGAGCGCAATCTAAGGAACGTGGTAGTCTGAATTATGAAAAGACTATCGGGAATACCATCCGTGAATTGAAATTGTTTAGAGGGGATTATATCGCTTTTCGTGATATTGATAAGGATTTCCTTAGTAGTTTTGTGGATTTCTTAAAGCAGGCAAAGAAAGCGAGTAAATACGGAGTAACAAAAGCAGGTGGATTATTAAGCAATAATTCGGTAGTTGCTTATTATGGAGTATTGCGGACTGCCATAAATAGAGCTTATAAGGATGGCATTATAACTGTAAACCCAACAAAAGAGTTTGACTTTGCCGATAAAGTAAAAGCAGAAGCAAGCCGTAGAGAGTATCTGACTATTGAAGAATTGAAACTCTTGATAAATACGGAATGTAAATATGAGATAATGAAACAGGCTTTTCTTTTTAGTTGCTTATGTGGATTGCGAATAAGCGATTTAAGAAAGCTAAAATGGAATGATTTACAGAAAAGCGGTGATAGAATTAGAATTGAGATAACAATGCAAAAGACTAAAGAACCGCTTTATCTTCCTATATCCGATGAAGCATTGAAATGGTTGCCACAGAGAGGAGAAGCTATAGACAGTGATTTAATCTTTCCTTTGACACATGAGGGAACAATAAATAAAACACTTCAACAATGGGCTAAAGCGGCAGGAGTTACTAAACATATCTCCTTTCATGTTTCACGCCATACCCATGCAACTATGATGCTAACATTAGGGGCTGATTTATATACGGTTAGCAAACTGTTGGGGCATAAAAATATTGCAACTACCCAAATATATGCAAAAATTGTAGATAAGAAAAAGGAAGAAGCTATAAGTTTGATACCGAATTTAGCAGACTAATTTATAAGAAAGTACGGACTATGACGACCGTACTTTCTTTCTTTTTTTGCCCTTGTTTCACAAGAAAAACATATCTTTGTTCTACTAACTGAAACAGAGTATCTTATGACAGAAGAAGAATTGAAAGTAAAATTCGACCATATACAAGGCATATTCAATCGTTGTATAAATCATGCCTACCAAATTATAACGGATAGCATTGCTGCGAAGTCTGAATATTTGAGCCGTGAACAGGCTGATGAACTGGAACAGCAGGAGTACATTCGCACCACAGATGAATTGGCACAACTTTATATCCGTTATTCCGTACTGGATGATATTCAAAATTTTTACTCGATACCCGATTTCTTTTGGGAAAGCGGTTTTTATGAAGCCTTGAAGTCCGATGAAAAAAGAAAATACCTTTTATTCTCTCCTCTTTCATTTGATTATTCCCGATATGAACAGGACAATTCAATCTATGATGAACAACTGCCTTATTTTTCTGTAGTGGTTAAAGCCGTTGTGTTGGAAAGATATTCAGCATACTTGCGAAAAAAGAAAGAGGACAGAACGCAGACGGAAACGCAACAGGAACAGGAAGTACAAAAGCCGACAACAAACACCGAGTTTCCGATAAAAGCCGTACCCCCTATTGCTGAAACGGAAAATCCGTTTGGTTCAATTCTTAATGACAAGCAGATAGAATTGATTGCGGATTGCATCAATGAGGTAAAGATGTTCAATGCTTCTGTAACTGTTGATGATTTGAAAGCGATACTTTCCTGTAAGCCTAATGCAATATTAAGGTCAAACAATAATAGATATGTGGCTTTTCTTTTTTCAGAATTAAGTAACAGGTCTTTGATTACTACTAATTGGCAATCGGTCATTGCTAACAATAAGCTATTTCTTTCCAAAGATAAAAGTAGGGATAAATACCTCAATCAAGGGGATTTAGCTACAGCGACTAACTATGTAAAAGGCATCTCCCATGAGAAAGGATTTGCAACCATATACAACTATATCAAACAACTGAAAAGACTTTAAGAATAGGTTAAGACCTCAAACATAGCTTAATCCACTATCAAGCTAATCCTCAATACCTTTGCCCTCGTTAACGAAAAGAAAACGAGGGTGCGCACCTTCATATTGTTTCACTTAATCCAAAAAAGCAATATGGATAAGACATTAGAGATGCGAGTTGAGGAACTCGAACAGATGCTGTTTTTAACTAAGAATGTGCTTAGCTTTGATGAAGCGAGCAAGTTTCTTAACCTTTCCAAGAGTTACCTGTACAAACTAACATCAGGTAACTTGATACCCCACTATAAACCACAGGGCAAAATGCTTTACTTTGAAAAGGTGGAGTTGGAAGCGTGGTTGCGCCAAAATCCTATCAAGACACAGGCGCAAATAGAACAGGAAGCGCAGAAGTATATCCTTAGTAGTAACCGCCCTTTAAAAAAGTAAAGCTATGGAAGAAAAGAAAGTGACGGAAAAGAAGAAAGAGGATGCAGCAATGACAAGAGAAGATTTTGCAGTCCTTTGGAAAACTATTCATTTGAAGATTACCGATACTTACGATGTGCCACCCGAAATCCTTTGGGTAAATGGTTCAACTATTGGCACACTGGGGAATTTCAGCGCATCCACAGGTAAAGCCAAAAGTAAAAAGACGTTCAATATTTCTGCTATTGTGGCAGCGGCATTGAAGAATGATGAAGTATTGCAATATTCAGCGTTCCTGCCCGAAAACAAGCGTAAAATTCTATATGTGGACACAGAGCAGAGCAAATACCACTGCCATAAGGTGATGGAACGCATCATGCGTTTGGCTGGACTTCCTACTGATAAAGATAGAGAGGATTTTATCTTTGTCGTGTTGAGGGAATGCACACCCGACAAGCGAAAGCAGATAATAGACTATATGCTTGCCAATATGGAGGGAATTGGTCTTGTCATTATAGACGGCATCCGTGATTTGATGTACGACATCAACAGCCCCAGCGAATCATCCGACCTCATCAATCTTTTAATGCGGTGGTCAAGTGAGTATAATTTGCATATTCACACAGTATTACACTTGAATAAAGGGGATGATAATACACGTGGGCATATCGGGACGGAACTTAACAACAAGGCTGAAACCGTTTTACAGATAACCAAAAGCACGCAGGATGTGGATATTAGCGAAGTAAAGGCGATGCACATTCGAGACAAGGACTTTGAACCGTTTGCATTTCGCATCAATGAAACTGCATTGCCCGAAGTTGTGAAAGACTATGTTTTTGAACAACCCAAGCAGAACCGCAACTTTCCGCTCACGGAACTTACGGAGCAACAGCACCGTGAAGCGTTGGAAAACGGATTTGGAAAGGATGTAGTACAAGGCTATCCCAATGTTATCGCAGCCTTGAAAAAAGGTTACGCAAGTATCGGTTTTGAACGTGGGCGCAATATTCTCGTGGACTTGAACAAATTCCTTGTAAACAAGCGCATGATAATAAAAGAGGGGAAAGGCTACAAGTTCAATTCCGGTTTCCACTACTAAAAGCAAGTTTGGTTTAGTCCGTGTGTATATATAAAAGGAATGGACTGCTTTTCATTGTACGATTAAGTACAAGATAAGTTTAGTACAGTTCGGGTGTATATATAGCGGACTAAACGGAACTGATTCAATTATTCATTCACCAATACATTCAGATTATGACAATCGAAGAATCCAAAAATATAAAGTTGGCAGACTATCTGCACAGTTTAGGCTATAATCCGATAAAGCAACAGGGCAATAGTCTTTGGTATAAATCACCGTTGAGAGAGGAACAAGAGCCTTCTTTCAAAGTGAATACAGACCGCAATTTGTGGTATGACTTTGGAGCAGGAAAAGGCGGCAACATCCTTGCATTGGCGCAGGAACTTTACGCATCCGACAGTTTACCCTACCTTTTAGACCGTATAGCGGAGCAAAGCCCCTCTATCCGTCCCGTTTCTTTTTCCTTTCGCCAGCAGTCATCAACGCAACCGAGTTTCCAACATTTGGGAACAGTACCGCTTTCTTCTCCTGCCTTGTTTGCATACTTGCAGGATAGAGGCATAAATACAGCACTTGCGAAAAAAGAATGTATGGAAGTCCGTTTCTCGCTTAACGGTAAATGGAACTTTGCCATCGGCTTTCCTAACGCATCGGGAGGTTATGAGGTACGCAATAAATATTTTAAAGGCTGCATAGCTCCTAAAGACATCACCCATATACGGCAGACTGGAGAACCTAAAGAAACCTGCTATGTGTTCGAGGGGTTTATGGACTATCTTTCTTTTCTGACCTTGCGACAGAAAAATTGTCCTGATTATCCCGACTTTGACAAGCAGGACTATCTTATTCTGAACTCTGTTTCCAATCTTTCCAAAGCCTTGTACCCGTTGGGGAACTATGAGAGAATACATTGTTTTTTCGACAATGATACAGCAGGGATAAGAGCCGTACAGGAACTTTATAAAGAGTACAGTTTCCGTGTCCGTGATTCCTCGCGCATTTATAGTGGCTATAAAGATTTGAATGATTATTTGTGTGGAAAACGGTTGGTACAGTCGGCAGACTTGACACAGCAGACCAAACAATTACAGACGGTCAAACAAGCCGACAGGCAGGAACAACAACCAGCCAAAAAGAGAAGCAGAGGGTTCAGAATGTAGTTGCCGCACGCTTTCCACAGGCTTTTGAATAAGGAAAAGCCATAGCTCAATAGGGCGTTTTCTTCACGCAGTGCAAGCACCGCTAAAAACACCCTATCGAGCAAAGGGGCATCGCCCCTTTTGAAACCCCGTAAGCCATGCGGCGAATGTGCAAGGCAAGCGGAATTGTCTAACGAAAAACCAATATTCAATATGGGATATTTTACCCTCGATTTCAAGAAAGCAAAGGGAGCATCCGACGCTCGTATGTCCGACCATATCGAGCGCAGGGTGATAGCTCCGAATGTAGATTCTACACGTACACATCTCAATCGGGAACTGGTGGAACTTCCCGAAGGTGTGACGGTACGTGATGAAGCGATAGCGCATCGCATCAAGTCGGCAGGCATTAAACGGAAGATTACCCCCGACCAAGTAAGGGCTATCCGTGTCATGATGTCGGGAACACACGAGGATATGATGAAGATACAGCAAGACGGGCGTATGGATGAATGGTGCAACGACAGTATGCAATGGCTGCACAAGACTTTCGGACGGGAGAATACCGTTTCAGCAGTTCTGCACATGGACGAAACCACACCTCACATACACGCTACTATCGTACCGATAGTAACGGGAGAGCGCAGGAAAGCAAAACAGAAGCAAACGGCGGGTAAGCGTTCCTACCGAAAGAAAGCGGATATAGCCCGACTGTGTGCCGATGATGTATTGAACCGTGACAAGTTGATAGGCTATCATGACGACTACGCCAAAATCATGGATAAATACGGTTTGCAGCGTGGCGTGCGTGGCTCGGAAGCAAGGCACGTCACCACCGCCCAATATTACCGTGATTTGAAACGGCAGACGGGCGAACTGGAAACAGATGTACAACAACTCCAAGAAGAAAGAGAAGAAGCAGAGAAGCGGTTAAAACAGGTCAAGAAGGAAATAGGCACGCAGAAGCTGGAAGCGGTCAAGACCGAAGCCAAAACCGCACTTATCGCAAAGGTGGGTTCTCTTTTGGGCAGTGGGGAAATCAAAGAACTCAAACAGGAGAACAGGCAACTGTATGAAGAAGTCGCCACTCGGGACGAAAGTATAGAAAAACTGCAAACCATGATGCAGGAGCAGCAGAAACAGCACCGTAAGGAATTGACAGAAGTACAGGCGAAGCACATTGAAATACTGAACGAGAGGGATAAGGAAATTTCACGTCTTAACCGTATCATTGAGAAAGCGTGCAAGTGGTTCCCATACTTCATGGAGTTACTTCGCATTGAAAAGCTATGCCGTCTTGTCGGTTTCAATCAGGAATTGACAGACAAACTTGTAAAAGGCGAGCCGATTGTGTGCAGTGGAAATTTGTACTCGGAGGAACACAAACGGAAATTTATAACGGAAAAGGCAGAGGTTCAAGTAATGAAAAGTCCGACAGATAATACAAAACTGGTTTTAAGTATCAATAGGCAGCCGATTTCTGATTGGTTTAAAGAGCGGTTTAATAAGTTTTGTTCAACCATGCAGCCAAAACAAGAACAGAAAAGAACCAAAGGTTTTAGATTGTAAAAGATTGAATTTGATATGAATACAGGAAAAAGTGCAGTTTATAGTTATTTATGAGCTGCACTTTTACTATTTTTGCATATAGCTTAACTTTAAAATCGAAAATATGCGGTTAGAAAAATGGTTTATTTCAAATTTGGATGACTCTCAACGACAAATTATAGTACGAGATCCAAATGAAAATCTGATAGTTCAAGGTACTGCTGGTAGTGGAAAGACGAATCTTGCAATCCACAGAGCGATGCAGGCAAGCGCATTTGGAACCTATGCAATATTTATATATACTATAGCTTTAAAACGAATGGTTGCATATGGTATGGATGCGCTTGGTTTGGATAAAGAAAGAATAGCGTATGATTGGGCTTGGAGCCATCGAGGTTTTGATTTCGATGGTTTTGTTTATTGGAAGAAAAACAATGCATCTAATTTGTATTTGGTGCAGGACGTAAAAGTTAGAAAATTTAAGGCAACAAATCTACCTTATATTCAATCAAAAGAGCGATATTCAACTTCGCTGCTGGCTAGTATAGATTTTGCTGATTATGTAGATTATAGGTTTTATCATGCATTTGGAAGGCGTATTAGTTGGTTTATAGAGGTTCCTATGGATGAAACCTTTGATGTCAATAATGAACAATTTGAGCTTATTCCTAGTGGAACTCTTTTTAAGAAAGCTGAAAGTAAAATTGATTATGTAATAGTTGATGAAGCACAAGATTTTGATGTTAATGATTATAATAATCGCTTTCTTCCAAATGTAAATAAGAGTATTACTCTTTTTGGTGATTCTGCTCAAAAAATCTATTCTAATCGTGGTGCAACTATGGATACGATAACAAGTGCATTAAGATATAAACGTTTTTTCTTGCGTTATAATTATCGACTTCCTAAGTCTATCGCAAAAGTGGCTCAAGATATTTTGTCTCCCTCGATTGACCTGCTAACAGATAATATGAAAGATGGGGGTAATAGTGATTATCCTAACTATCCTAAGCCTATTATTTTGAAATATGATTCTAGAGAGGATGAGTTAAATGGTATTTTGAATAGAATTCAATTAGAAGATTTAGATGATGTCGCAATCTTAGTACCTAAAGAGGAAGACGTAAAAGAAGTGAATAATTTCTTCGTTAAAGCAGGTATTCAGACACAAGTACATTATCGTACTGGAAAAATCATCCCATTTCGGACAATAAACACATTGGATTTCTCAAATAATGATTTACCTTGTATCTTGACATACCATGCCGCTAAAGGAACTGAATTTGATAATGTGTTTATTCCTTTTGCTAACAATGCGGAATTGCCTGATAGGAATGCGTTCTATGTAGCATGTACTCGTTCTTCTCGTGCATTATATATATCTTACTCAAAAAGGAAAACATCTTATTTAGATAGGGTTAATTCTAATTTTGTAATAGAACAGATAATTAAACAAGAGAAAAAGACTGTCGAAAATAATCTAAAAAAGATCTCGATCGCTGCTGATAATGATGATTGGAATGATGACTATGGAAGTCATTATGGAAAATATGCAGGAACGTATGCTCAAGATGAGGCTGGTCTTAGTGATGATGTTATAGATGATGCTTTTGAAGGTGACCCTGATGCATATTGGAATATTGATTAATTCTTTAAATATATAGTATGAAATATTGGTTGTTAATAGACTCTTGGAATTTGATGGAGTCTTTTGTGACAGAAAGCATATCTCCCTATTCATTTTATCAAGAACGTGGTTTTGGAAATAACCTTAGCCGATTTTATAAAGCGGGTAGTGAGAAAATAAACCATCTGATTCTCTCTACAGTAGAACCTGTGGGAGAATATGCCGTTGAGATTTCTGATGAGTTGCTAGATGTTGCTTTGCTCGTTAAAAGTGGAAGAAAGAAAACGGTGTTTACTTATCCAAAAACAATCTACTATAGAAAAGATTCTGTACGTTTTCGGTTCTTTAGTAGAGAGAAGCAAATCGCATTTATTGCTGAGTCTAAAATTTTGCTAGAAGTTAAATGTGTAGAGAAATATATGAATAATTTTTACTTTGATAATAAGGCGAAAGTAAAAATCAATGAAAAATCCAGTGATACTTTTCTTTTTGAAAAGCAACAATACCTAGCTTTTGATAAAAAATATAATTTTCTAAAAGGAGCAGTTGTTGGCTATGTACGGGGGCAACTCACATCTATGGATAATGGGCAGCAAGAACTATTATCTCATATAACTGAACTAAAGAATTCTTTTGCAGGACTTCATACTGAATTGATGTTAGGGGAAGATGCTGTGCATGATATGTCAATTTTGCAAAAAATATTTCAGTGCAAATTGGAATATAGTAAATTGGATATAGAGGCAACTAATCTTTTTGATATACTTGGTCAAGTATTTAAAGAGATTATAAAGTTGGCATCTATGCGAAGCCAAGAACTGAACAGGCAAAAAACGCCTGCATATGAGAAAGAATTAGAGGAACTTAAACAAAAACGTGAAAAATGTGCTCATACGTTGAATCGTTTAGAAGATATGTTTAACTTTAGTTGCATAAAGAATGAATTAGATCAGATAAGGCGAAAGGAGATTGAGAAAGGGGAAAAAAAAGGTAAAAAACGAGAATATTTTAAGAAAGATACTCCTGAATATAAAAGAAAAGTAGAGTTAAAAAAGATGCTTGATGATTTTGAGGAGAATAATAGTGAATATAAAACGTTAAAACAAGAAATAAAGAATATAGAGGAGCGTATAGATAGCTATCATTATGGCTCAACAGAATATGATTCGGCTTTAGGGGCATTGTTTGTTCGACTAAGTGATGGAGTAAATGATTTGATAAAGAAAGTAAATAAATCAGGTCAGTCTCATTCTGTGGACTTTTCAAGGATCAAGATACTTGATAGAAAAATACTGTTGGTTTTTGGTAATGAAGCTGTCGTAGAGTCTGCTTATTTTGATATAGTCTTGCAATATATTTTGGAGCAATCTTTTGGAGGTATCCGTTCGATTTCCGAAATAGATATATTGAATCTTATTCTTGCAACGGCTAAGGTATTTAAAGATACAGAATATTCTAAGACAGTTACTGGACAAGAATTGTTGGTTTCATTGGGACAATACTGGAGATACAAGAAGCAAGAGCTAGATACATTCTCTATTCCTTCGCATTTGCCCATCTTTCAATCCATTATGTCTTTCTTTATAAAAGCACAAGGATTTGAGCAAATAGAACGGTTTATGTTAAATAGAAAATATCGGTATAAGGAATATGCTTTCATGCTGTGGGGAGCATATATAGGCTTTGCTGCTATTCCGAAGACGTTTACAAATGTTATATATCAAAATGATGAAATAGATAAAGAATTAGATTATTTTTTTAATGGTATACTGGGTGATTGAGAGAATTGGTTTGTGTTTATCAAGGTTTAGTTTGTACCTTTTGCTTATATATTCAAAACGTACTAAACTTATTTATATTTACAGCAAAATATAGGTGCTGATGAAAAGAAAAAAAGATTTGGTTCCTTTTCAGTAGCATTATTTTTGTACTTTTGCGCTCAATAAAAAATGCAAATGGATATAAATCAGAATTATAGAGAAGCAGTAAAGACCATAAAAGAAGCTATCTTACGCAGCCAGTACCGTGCAGCCGCATCGGTGAACAAGGAACAGCTATCTCTTTA
>OHRL01000831.1_pt1 | contig 20569 bp, 19 predicted proteins | sample 1578331 | NCBI WGS metagenome assembly OHRL01 (sample SAMEA3879608, study PRJEB24766) | human gut metagenome | biome: human-associated habitat; feature: feces | place: USA | collected 1985/1987
GCCGCACGGCACAGCCTATGCGCCAAGCGGCTTTTATATATTCTGTTTTTATCAGGAATTTGCCTTTATATAGTTCCAGCTGTCACGGCACATCTGCTCAAGACCTCTCTTTGCTGTCCAGCCGAGCTTTTTCTTGGCAAGTGAGGGATTTGAGTAGCAAGCGGCTGCGTCACCCGGACGTCTGCCTGTTATAACATAAGGTACCTTGACCTTGTTTACCTTTTCGAAAGCGTTGATAATATCAAGCACAGAGTATCCCTTACCTGTACCGAGGTTGTATGCGGGACAGCCTGTATGCGCTCTTGCCGCCTTTATTGCGGCAACATGACCGAGTGCAAGGTCAACAACGTGAATGTAATCTCTTACGCAAGTGCCGTCGGGAGTGGGATAGTCGTTGCCGAATACGCTGAGCGTTGCCATTTTTCCTGAGGCTGTGCGGAGGATAAGGGGCATAAGGTTATTCGGTATGCCGTTGGGGTCTTCACCAAGCTTACCGCTCTCGTGCGCACCGATAGGGTTGAAGTAACGTAAAAGGATAATGCTCCACTGATCATCTGATGCGTACAGTTCTCTGCACATATTCTCAATCATCAGCTTTGTAGAACCGTAGGGATTGATAGCGCTCAAAGGGAAATCCTCTGTTACCGGCACTTTATCGGGTATGCCGTAAACCGTTGCACTCGAGCTGAATACAAGCTTCTTACAGCCGTATTTCTGCATTGTTTCGATAAGTGCAAGAGTTGAGTTGATGTTGTTTTCATAATACATTATAGGCTTTACACAGCTTTCGCCTACTGCCTTGTAGCCGGCAAAATGTATTACTTCTGTGATGAAGTTCTCTCTGAAAATCCTGTCAAGAGCTTCTCTGTCACAGCAGTCGTTCTCATAGAATCTGAAATCTCTGCCTGTGATTTCCTTGATAGCCTCAATAGCCTTCGGCTTTGAGTTATAGAAGTTGTCTATTACAATAATATCCTCGCCTGCGTTAAGAAGCTCCACGCAGGTGTGAGAGCCGATATATCCTGCTCCGCCTGTTACCAATACTGCCATAATAATGTTCCTTTCCACAGCCTATAAACGCTGTATGCAAAACGGTTTTCAAAAAAATAACCGTTATACTGACTTATATTATATATCAGCAAGGGCGGATTGTCAATATTTTTTACTTTGATTGACAAAGAGGAAATAATGTGAAAAAATCACATCAGTAGAAGTTTTTTTACATTAATTTGCTTTATTTTTTAAGGAGGATTCAAAATGATCAATTTACTTACATCTGCAAGCCGATTTCTGAACGACACAGAAAATTTCAATTCGACCACAGACAAATTGTTGTCCAGTCTGTTTGACGGATTTATTTTTTATCTGGCAGTTGTTGTTTTTATAATAACAGTGCTTATTATAACTGCCAAATACAGAAAAAATCCCACGCTCGGCAAGAGAAAATCGCTTACTGCAATAACGGTATTGCTTACTGTATTCGATTCAATTCTTCTGCTGTTCAAGATTGACTTTTTCAGGCTTCTTTGCAACCCTTACGACTATTTCACAAGCTACAATTTCACTTCCTTTGTACCGGGAACAAGCGAATATGCAATATATGTGTCATACTATATCGTTATAATCGCAACGGTCATTGCGGGAATTATAATGTGTATTGTAGGATATACAACGCTTTCTGACAAAGAGCTTAAAAAGAAAGCCTTTGATAAAGCGGCCGCATTACAGCAGCAGTACAGAGCAGGCTTCGCAGTTCCGCCCCAGCAGATGCAGCAGCCTCAGTGCAACACGTGGAAATGTAACGTTTGCGGTACAATAAACAATGATATAGGCGGAGATTTCTGTTCGCAGTGCGGCGCACCAAAATACAATGCGCCTTCCGGCAACGCTAACGGTCAGTAAGGAGGGACTTGTATGCTCCATATAGGTATTGCTATTGCTTTACTCGTTTTATGCAGTTCTTATAAGAGTTGTCCTATCGTTTCAAAACTTACCGGAATCAAGGTGCTGACTATTATTCTGACAGTTCTGGCATCAATTAAACTGATGTCGTTTCTGTTCGGCGTATTACCGATGTATTACGGTTCGGAGAGCGAAAACTATTACCCCATTCTGTCAGTGTTCGCTTCAAGTGTCTTTGCAATAACCGTGATATACTACTGCGGCGTTATCACTCTGAGTGTCATCGCCTGTATCAAGGGATACAAGTGTATGAGCAACAATGAGCTCACCTCTGCGGCTTACAGCGAACAGCAGAGAGTAAACGCCGCAAGAGCACAGCAGATATACCACGCACAATCTGCCGCAAATGTTCAGCAGAGCTTTACAACCGAAAATACCGCATGGCAGTGTACAAGCTGTGGTAAGTACAACGAATCTGACAACAAATTCTGTATTTACTGCGGACATATAAGATAAATTCTTCAAAGGAGATATGCAAATTGGTACTTATAGCGCTTTCTATAATTGTGCTTGTTCTCTGCTCCAGATATAAGCAGGAGCCGATGACAAACAGCCGTACAGGCATAACTGTAACAACAATAATTACAGCGGTAATCACATTCTTCGAGTTGACAGGCGTTGTTTCTCTCGGTGTTATGAACGGTATTTTCGGAGGCGACGCTTTCAGGCAGATGCTTTATGACGCTATTGCAAGCGGAGAACTTGATTTTGAGGATTTTGCAACGGCAAATGAAGCGATGGATTTTGCTATTTCCGTTGTTAATGCGGTATTTGTAGTTTCAATGATAGTGTGCATTCTTATAGCCGCTTTCGGCATATTCGCTACCGTTATCGGCTTCAAAACAATGGCCGACAAAACGCTTACGGCAGCCGCAGCGGCAAATACGGCGGCACGCAGTCAGGCATATAATATGCCCGGTTACAATAACTGCAATACTTCTTTTCAGAACGGCTACTATAACTGCAGCAGTCCTCAGCAGAATTATCAGACTTACGCACAGAGCAATACAGAAGCGGCAGCTCAGCCGACTAGCAACGTTTCTCAAAACAGCGAGTGGTACTGCGTATGCGGAAACAAAAATTCCGCAGGACAGAAATTCTGTTCAAACTGCGGTGCGGCAAATCCGGACAGTAACCGTCAAGGTTGATTACAAACGCAAAATCATAATCATATTATAAAACCGGGTATTTTGCCCGGTTTTTATTTTCCGCCAAATAAATCTGAAATATGTGCCACATTTTTACTTGTTCTTTATTTACATTTTTGTAATAATAAATGTTGTATTTATGCATAAAAGCAAGACGTTGAAAATTCGTTTTTTGTGCAGGTGTACAAAATATCAGCAAAATGCAAAATTAGCATCAAATATGACGTCACATTTTCGGACTTTCTGCGTTATATATATAGGTCGTTTTTTAGCAGTGCTTATTAATATACAGGTTATCCGGCATAAATCAAAAGCAAATTCCCATCAAAACTACCCTCAATGCCACACCCTGTTATCTGCCAACATCCACATACACGGCCGCTGTAAAAGAGCCATACAGAGAATACCTACTCTGTATGGCTCATTTTTTATCTGTTTTTCTGAAATAATCGCAACACCATCAGATATGCAATCTTTTGATTATCTTATAAACGACCGAGTTTTCAAGTACAAGCGGTGATTTATGTGCAAAGAACACAATTCCGTTTGCAGGCGACTTGATTTCTTCCTTGACCGTGCCTTCAAACGGATCGAGTATCTCTGCCATTACATCTCCCTGCTCCACCTCGTCGCCGGGCTGTTTTATCCTGCGGTATATTCCGCCGCTTTTAGCGTGTACCGACATCAGATGCTCTTCTTCAAGCGTAGTTGCCATATAGCCGCCGTGGCTCTGATACTTTATGACGCCCATTCTCGACAAAAAACGAAGTACAGCGCTTACCGCTATATTTGCCGATTCTTCGTCAATATGCTCTGTTTCGTTTGTATATACGGAAAATGCGCTCGTATCACAGTTCTGCCAGTTGAAGTTCAGCGTTGCCGTGTCAAACGGCTTAGGCTTTCTGAGAAGTATATACGGCAGACCGAACAAATTCGCAAGTCCTATGTTTTTATGCTCGGTATCCATCATTCTTACATGAGGTATAAAGTCACCGGAAATATAGAATGAAGTAAACTGAATGCCGTACTGATATTCCTTTATAAAATCGAATATGCCTGCGGCTATTCTCTGTGTGGTCTTTCCGTGTGCGTCACCGGGGAACATTCTGTTGAGATCGGTATTATCTACCGACCAGAAACGGCGCTGGATATTCATCGAAAACGGATTCAGCGAAGGGATGACCATTATCTGCTTACCGTAAACCAGATCACCCTTCTTTTCAATATTTGAAAGGGCTCTTATGATCTGTGAGCATACATATAACTGCTGAACCTCGTTGCCACGCATTGCACCGACTATACAACAGGTTTTTTCACCCTTACCGAATCTGTATCCGTTTATCTGAAAATCATCACGGTAAGGCGATTTCAAAGTAACTATGTTTTCTTTATTCATTTCAGCACCCTCCGAGTATTCTTGCAAGCAACGAGCCTTCATATACAACGGGGTACTCACGCAACGTAAATACAATACCGCTGCAAGGTGCGAATATTTCCTGTTCGACAGCACCCGAAAGCGGATCGAGTATATCGCCTATATGATCTCCCTTGGATATTCCTGCCCAGTGCTTTATTGCGGGCATAAAAATACCGGATGTATCCGAATATATGAACGATACGTTTCCGTCTGTGGAAACAATAGGATGAGAAACCTTCTTCGTTTCACCTGTCCATATACCCATCTCAGCCATCAGGTTGAATATTCCGTCAAGGAGCTGATCGCCGTAAGACTTGGTTATACGCATTCCAACACCCATTTCAGCAACAAGTGTCGGTGTTCCCTCTTTGTTAAGGCTGTGCGAGAGAGTAGCCTCCATAACAGTGACGCTGGAGTGTACCCATATAAAGTCAACATTCAGCATTTTGGCATAGGGCAACAGCTTCGGTGCAGTTTCTTCCGAAATACGCACCTGCGGAATTTCACGCAGGAATATATTGCTTGCGTGAATGTCAATACATATATCCGCACCCTTTATATCGTTCATGATAGCGGCGGCAATATGCTCAGCCACCGCACCGGTTTCCGAGCCGGGAAATATCATATTCATATCAAGGTCAAATATCGGCATCTCACGCTTTATCGAATCCATTCCGAGCGGATTCATAGACGGATATATATCAACTATACCGTTGAGCAAATGCCTGTTTTCGCTGAGCTTTCTTATCAGTTCATAGCAAACGTACTGCCCTTCCAGTTCATCGCCGTGAATACCTGTAACTATACATATACGCTTTTCGTTGCCTGTAAGGTTGTACGGCTCAAAATGGTTCTTTTTTATCATCATCCGCTCATTCACAGGGAGTGAAACGGATACAACGTCCTGTAACAAATAGACACCTCCGAAATCTGTCGTTGATATAAGTATATTCCCTTTTAAATTCATTGTCAAGGTCGGAAACAACAAGGCAGGTAATTTATTTTACGGCAAAATATCCGTGTTGCTTTTACCGCTGTATAAAGCGAAACAGCACGATTTGCGATTAATTCTCCGAGCAAAAAGCAAAAGGCACAAAGCATTTCTGCTTTGCACCTTTGCAAATTCTTAATAAATCTCCAAGCCTCTGCGGTATCAGCTGTCAAACTGTGAATTATAAAGCTCGGCATAGAAACCGTTCTTTGCAATAAGTTCCTCGTGGTTACCCTGCTCGATAATATCTCCGTCCTTAAGAACGAGTATAAGGTCGGCATCTTTTATCGTAGACAGGCGATGCGCTATTACAAAGCTTGTTCTGCCCTTCATAAGATTATCCATAGCCTTTTGTATCTGTATCTCGGTACGGGTATCGACCGAGCTTGTAGCCTCGTCAAGAATCAGTATCTTGTTATTTGCAAGAATCGCTCTTGCTATTGTCAGAAGCTGTTTCTGACCCTGCGATACATTGGATGCTTCCTCGTTTAACTCCATATCATAACCGCCGGGAAGCGTCCTTATGAAATGGTCTACGTGAGCCGCTTTTGCGGCAGCAATAACTTCATCATCTGTCGCATCAAGCTTTCCGTATCGGATATTCTCCATAATACTGCCCTTGAACAGCCAAGTATCCTGAAGCACCATTCCGAAAAGCTCTCTAAGCTCGCTCCTGTCGAAGTCTGCTATGTCATACCCGTCAATGAGTATCCTTCCGCCGTTAAGCTCATAGAAACGCATAAGCAGTTTGACAATGGTTGTTTTTCCTGCTCCGGTAGGTCCGACTATAGCTATCTTCTGTCCCTGTCTGACCCTTGCACTGAAATCGTTGATTATTATCTTTTCGGGGGTGTAGCCGAAACGGACGTGTTCAAACGTTACATCACCGGTAATATCAAGTGTTGTTACATTTCTGGTATTGCCTGAGGTATCGGTAAGCATTGCGTGTTCCTTTGCACATTGCTCTTCTTCGTCCTCTGCCAGGAATTCAAATACTCTCTCGGCGGCTGCGGCGGTCGACTGAAGCATACTTGATACCTGTGCCAGCTGTGTTATAGGCTGTGTGAAGTTCTTGACGTACTGGATAAACGATAATATGTCGCCGACCATTATAGTTCCGTTTGCCGCCAGTAAACCTCCGACAACAGCAACGGCAACGTATCCCAGATTTCCCACAAAGGTCATAACAGGCATCATAACACCGGAGAAAAACTGCGACTTCCACGCAGACTTATATAAAATATCATTGCCTCGTTAAAATCTTCGATAACACGTTCCTCACGGTTGAACGCCTTGACGATATTGTGACCGCTGTAGATTTCCTCGACCTGTCCGTTTATGTGACCGAGATACTCCTGCTGTGACTTGAAATACTTCTGAGAAATCTTTACAACGAAAAGCACAAGCACCATCGAAACAGGAAGAATAAGAACGGCGATAAGCGTCATAAGCGGGCTTATCGACAGCATCATTACCATTACACCTATGATAGTGGTAACCGAGGTGACAAGCTGTGTAATGCTCTGATTCAGATTCTGTGCCAAAGTATCCACATCATTTGTTACTCTTGACAGTGCCTCGCCGTGCGTGCTTTTGTCAAAATAGTTCATCGGCATACGGTTTATCTTTGCGATAAGTTCCTTACGGAGTCTGTAGCTGACCTTCTGTGAAACGCCCGTCATCAGCCAACCCTGTATAAACGAACAGATACTGCTGATAAGATAAAATCCAATAAGCAAAAGAAGTATAGCGCCGAGCGCATCAAAGTTAACGTCGCCCGTACCGTTTACCTTTGCGATAATGCCGTTGAAAATCTCCGTTGTGGCATTACCCATCAGCTTAGGACCGATAATATTGAATACGGTTGATGTAATTGCGAATATCACAACGAAAACAAGCGAAATCTTATATTCGCTCATATACCTTGCCAGTTTTCCGATACTGCCCTTGAAATCCTTTGCCTTTTCTACAGGAGCGCCGGGTCCTCCTCTGTGAGAATTACGCATTTACAGCACCCCCTTTTGCGTTATCTATCGCCGCAAGGTCTTTTTGCGACAATTGCGAGTGTGCTATCTGCCTGTATACCTCACAGTTTTCCATAAGCTCACTGTGAGTTCCGATTCCTGCTATTCTGCCCTCGTCAAGCACAACTATTTTGTCGGCCTTCAATATCGTGCTGATACGCTGTGCAACGATTATTATCGTGCAATCGTGAATATTATCGGCAAGTGCCTTTCTCAGCTTCACATCTGTCTTGAAATCAAGTGCGGAGAAGCTGTCGTCAAACAGATATATCTTAGGCTTTTTGGCAATTGCACGGGCAATAGACAGACGCTGTTTCTGTCCGCCCGAAACATTCGTACCGCCCTGGGAAACAGGCTCGTTGTATTTTTGCGGCTTGCTGTCGATAAATTCTGACGATTGTGAGATCTCTGCGGCAAGTCGGATAGTTTCATCATCGGCATTTTCCGCACCGAATCTTATATTGCTGTCTATCGTTCCCGAGAACAGTACGCCTTTCTGCGACACAAGACCTGTAACGTCATGGAGAGAATGCTGTGTTACATCTCTGATGTCGGTTCCGTCTATAGTAATACTGCCTTCGGTAACGTCAAAGAATCTCGGTATGAGATTTATAAGCGTTGATTTGCCGCTGCCCGTACTGCCGATAACAGCGGTCGTTTCACCCGCATTTGCGGTAAAGCATATATCGGTCAGAACATCTTCATTTGCATCGGGATAGCGGAACGAAACGTGATCAAAAGTAACATCGCCCCTGAGTGACGCTTTATCGAATGTTGCCGCATCGGGCTTATCAGTAATGCTCTTTTCGGCTGAAATGACTTCGTTTATTCTCTCTGCGGAAACTGCCGCTCTCGGAAGCATTATTGAAATCATTGTCAGCATAAGGAATGACATTACAATCTGCATCGTATATGTGATAAACGCCATCATATCTCCGACCTGTAAAGAGCCGTCCGAAATCTGTCCTGCACCTACCCATATGATAAGAACGGTGACAAGGTTCATTATCATCATCATAAGAGGCATCATAAACGTCATTGTGCGGTTTGTGAAGAGCATTGCGGATGTAAGATCCTTATTGGCTTTATCGAAACGTTCTTCTTCATATTTTTCACGGCTGAAGGCACGGATAACAGGCAGACCGGTAAGTATCTCCCTTGCAACAAGGTTCAGCTTATCGACAAGTTTCTGCATCAGCTTGAATTTCGGCATTGCAACGCTCACCAGGATCAGTACAACCGCCATAATGACCGCTACCGCAAGCCCAATAATCCACGCCATACCCGTACCGGTAGTCAGTACCATAAATACACCGCCAATGCCGAGAATAGGCGCATATATAACCATTCTGAGCAGCATTACAATAACCATCTGTATCTGCTGTATATCGTTCGTGCTTCTCGTGATAAGGCTGGCAGTGGAAAATCTGTCAATCTCGGCGCTTGAAAAGCTGACAACATTTCTGAACACTCCGGCTCTTAAATCTCTGCCGACCTTCGCCGCAAAGAAACCTACCGTCACGGATACCGCCATCATAAGAAGTGCGATAAGCAGCATTTTTCCGCCGGCTGACAGCAGATAGTTCTGCTGTAATACGTTCATATCAACGCCCAGCGATAAATATTCGTCTTTTACAAAGCGTACTGCGGACTGCTCTGTTATAGTTCCCGGCATTTCCGATATTTTGTCAGACAATGCCGACAAATCGGTATCTCCCATGCCGCCTTTTTCCGCAAGTGCCGTAATAATCGTCAGTGCATTTGCTTTTCCGGAAGAAATACCGAGCATTTCTCCTGCCTGTTCAAAAGAAGTAAAAGGAAGTTTAATCCCCTGCTTTTCGGTCATAGATGACAAATCTTCAAAGGAAAGCTCTTTCGTCATCTCAGCCGCCGTCATAGGTATATCGACAGTATTAATGAGCTGTTGTTTTTCATCTTCCGTAAGTTCGTTCAGAAAATAAACGTCATTATCGGCAGACCAGGGAAAGCGTTCTTTCTGAGAATCGGTCGCTTCGCCTTTTTTCACAAGAGTATAGCTTTTTGCAAGTATGCTTTTCTGCTCATCATTCATAAACGCTTCAAGCGCATTATAGCCGTCAACGCTCAGCGCATCTGCCGCCGCATTTTCTATACCGCCGTTCTGTATACCTATATCCACGATATCAGATGTGTATTGCGGTAAAGTAAGGTCGCCCCATGCCTGAATTATAAGCAGTACAATTATCAGCAAAACCTGCGGTATGCTGTTTTTGAGATACCCGAATATTTTAAACAAATACTATGCTCCCTTTCCGTTACTTCAGCTCAGCCGACTTTTCGTAAGCGTCCGCAAAACGCAGAACAAGCTCAATCAGCTTATCAGTGTCCTCTTCACCGAGTATTTTAGCTATATTTTCAAGTCTTACAAAAATCTCGTCATATTTTGCTTTTGCCGTTGCTTTTCCGTTTTCAGTGAGCCTGATATATGTTACTCTTCTGTCATCCTTAAGTACGACCCTCTCAACATAGCCCTTGTCCTCAAGCTTATTGATAGTCTGCGAAAGATTCGGTCTGGTAAAATTAAGATAGCTGTTAAGTTCGCTCAGTCCAAACAGCTCGGTATCCGGTTTTTCCGCAATAATCTGCGTCATTGCCCAGAAAACTCCTGTTTCACTGGCGTTAAGCCCTTCCATTATTCTGTACTGTCTTGGTTGTGCGGAAAATTTACCAAGTGCTATTATAAGTCTCATTATTCTGTTGTCCATAATTCTTCTCCTTTGTATTTCTCACAGTTATTCCCATACTGCCTGCGAAAATCAATCATTCCTCAATCAGGTAAACCACTTGCTTACCCGATGATAATATGGTATACTTTTTATGTTAACAGATTATAAATTTAATTAACTTCTTTGAACGGAGCAGAAATGAAAATAATTGATACCGAAACAGCAATTATAGGCGGAGGCGCATCGGGGCTTGCCGCCGCCATCGCCGCTTCTCGTTACGGGTGCGGCAATGTGACTATATTCGAAAAAATGCAGAGGGTAGGCAAAAAAATACTTTCAACCGGTAACGGCAGATGCAACCTCACCAACCGCAATATATCTCCTGCGGATTATACCGGTGATACGGAGCTTCTATCATACATCAGCCCCGATATTGACAATGCGGAGGTTTTCTTTTCTTCGCTCGGGCTTATCTGCCGTGCGGATGATAACGGCAGAGTATATCCCTACAGCAATGCCGCAACCTCTGTGCTTGACGCTCTCAGATTTGCCGCTGATTCTTCCGGCATCAGAACAGTATGCGACTTTACGGTATCTGAAATAACAAAAACCAAACACGGTTTTATCATAACAGACGGCGAAACACAGGTAAAAGCAAAGCGTGTAATCATTGCCGCAGGAGGAAAAGCGGCTCCGTCGCTCGGCTCAAGCGGCGAAGGCTATGAGCTTTGCAGAAGTTTAGGTCACTCGGTGACAAGGCTCTTTCCTGCCCTTGCGCCTGTAAGAACGGATATTGAGCTTGTAAAATCGCTTAAGGGACTTCGTGTGGCGGCTGACGCTACGCTTATCTCGGGCGGAAGGGTAATAGACAGGCAATCCGGAGAGGTACAGTTTACCGACGGTGCATTGTCGGGAATCTGTATTTTCAATCTGTCGGCAAAAGCGGCAGAATATATAAACAACGGTGAAATTTCACTCGATACCGCCCCAACGCTTGGCAAAGACGAGTTATACGGGCTTATAAAAAGCACAGCCGCAATAAGAGCGTCGCTGCCGTGCGAAGAGCTTCTCACGGGAATATACCACAAACGTGTAGGACAGGCAATGCTGAAAAAAGCAGGTATTCCTTTTTCTGAAACCTGCGGCGAAATATCGGATAAGGACATTTCAGTGTTATGTAATCTTGCAAAGGACAGCCGCTACCCCATAAGAAACGTATCGGACTGGAGCCTTGCACAGATAACCTGCGGCGGTATACCTGCAAACGAGGTTTCCGACAAGCTGGAATCCCTCAAGGCAAGCGGCTTGTATCTGTGCGGTGAAATACTCAATATCCAGGGCAAATGCGGCGGATATAATCTTGACTGGGCGTGGAAAAGCGGATATACCGCAGGCATGAACGCAAGTCTTTCTTTATCGGAGTAGAAAATGATAAAATACAGCAATATCAAAATGCCGCCGGAGCATACAATAAACGACATAACGGCATTTATCGGCAAAAAGCTCAGAACATCACAGCCTGACCCGTCACGGCTGAAAATTATAAAAAAATCCGTTGACGCACGGCACAAGGATGACATACACTTTGTTTATACCGTTGCGTTTACCTGCGAAAACGAAAACGCAGTATTAAAGAAGAACTCAGGCAACAAGAACATTTCGCCATATAAAGAAATACCATATTCCTTGCCTCAAAGAGCAAAGCTGTCAAAGCGTCCCGTGGTAGTCGGTTTCGGTCCTGCTGGTATGTTTGCGGCGCTCTATCTTGCACAGTGCGGAGTACGTCCGATCGTTCTTGAACGTGGTCTTGATGTTGACAGCCGTAAAGAGAAAGTCAGGATATTCTGGGAAAAAGGAATACTTGATACAGAATGCAACGTTCAGTTCGGTGAGGGCGGTGCAGGCACTTTTTCAGACGGAAAGCTGAACACGGGTGTCAACAATCCGCTTTCAAAAACGGTATTCGAAGAATTTGTCCGTCACGGCGCACCCGAAGAAATTATGTATGAGGCAAAGCCGCACATTGGCACAGACAAATTATCCGAAACCGTAAAGAACATAAGAAACGATATTATTTCGCTTGGCGGAGAGGTAATATTCGGAGCAAAATTCTGCGGCTATGATACCGAAAACGGCAGAATTAAAGCCATAAGCTATATAAAAAACGGCACCGAATCCACCATTGAAACCGACAACGTGATCCTTGCCATAGGTCACAGTGCGAGAGATGTGTTCTATATGCTGAAAAACCGCAACGTTACTATGCAGCCCAAAAACTTCTCCGTAGGAGTAAGAATCGAGCATAAGCAATCCGACCTTGACCGCAGTATGTACGGGGAAATGAGCGGTCACCCGTCACTTCCCGCCGCCGATTACAAGCTGTCGGTTCACGACAAAAACGGCAGAGGCGTTTATACATTCTGTATGTGTCCGGGCGGAGTGGTCACTGCATCTTCCTCCGAAGAAAACACGGTAGTCACAAACGGTATGAGTTATTACGCAAGAAACGGAGAAAATGCAAACAGTGCCGTCCTTGTCGGAATAACTCCGGATGATTTTGAAAATGATGATATTACGGCAGGAATAGAATTTCAGCGCAAGATAGAAAAAGCCGCCTTTAAAGCGGCAGGGGCAAATTACAGCGCACCTGTATGCCTTGTAGGCGACTTTCTCAGTAAACGCACCTCCGAAAAATTCGGCAACGTAACTCCTTCCTATCCTATAGGCACAACATTTGTGCCGCCCGATGAATACCTGCCCGATTTCGTATGCGACGCTTTAAGAAACGCATTACCGCAGTTTGCCGAGAAAATCAGCTGTTTCGGCTCTCCTGATGCGGTTATGACAGGCCCTGAAACAAGAAGCTCTTCGCCTGTGAGAATAGTAAGAGATGAAACACTTTCATCGGTCAGCGTGAAAGGCTTGTATCCTTGCGGCGAAGGTGCAGGCTATGCCGGCGGTATTGTGACAGCGGCAATGGACGGACTTAAATGTGCAATGGCGGCAGTTGGCAGGAACAGCAGAAGCACCTAACTGCACAGGCTTTCCATTTCCTTTTTGAGCCTTTTTATAATACGCTTTTCAAGACGTGATATATAACTCTGGGAGATCCCGATCATATCGGCGACCTCCTTTTGTGTTTTTTCGGGGCGGTTATTAAGCCCGAAACGAAGTTCCATTATCAGCTTTTCCCTTTCGTCCAGCTTTTCCACCGCCTCAAGAAGCATTCTTTTCTCTGCCTCAGATTCTATATCCACGCTGACAGTATCATCATCCGTTCCGAGAATATCGGATAGGAGCAATTCGTTTCCGTCCCAGTCAACATTAAGAGGTTCATCTATTGAAACCTCCATTTTCTGTGGATTTGTTTTCCTCAGATACATAAGTATTTCGTTTTCTATGCACCTTGAGGCATAAGTAGCAAGCTTTATGTTTTTCTCCACGCTGAATGTGTTCACCGCTTTGATAAGCCCTATAGTACCTATGGAAATAAGATCCTCGATTCCTATACCGGTACTTTCAAATTTCTTTGCGATATAAACTACCAGCCTCAGATTATGCACAATCAACGTTTCCCTTGCGTTTTCAAAGTCCGTGTTCAGCTTTGCAAGCGTTTTTGCTTCCTCTTCCTTTGAAAGCGGAGGAGGTAAGGTTTCCGCACCGTTTATATAATCGCACTCGCATTTTCCGTTTGCCGAATTACGCAGTTTTGCAATAAGATTGCCGACAATTTCAATTATCTTGAGCATTTTACACCTCACACAAGTATTTTCGGATTGAATATCGCTTCATATTCCTGTCTTCCGCCTATCACTATACCGATAAGCGCATTGACGGGATATTTTTCTTCATTCGTTTCATCGTCAATAACAACGCTCTCCGCTTTGAACATACAGATAAGTCCACCCTTTCCAACTGTAGAAAACGGCATTATCCTGACACCCTTTATCATCTGCGTGCCTATATCCGAAATATCGCTGTTATTTTCAATCATATCTATCGCAGGAGGTGAAACATCGGCGCACATATCACGTCTGCACACTATCACAGGCAATCCGCTGAAACAGTCGATTATTCCGTTTCCGCTGTCTGCGAGTGCCGAAAGCCTGCATTCCCTGCCGTTATTTTTTATGATAACAGTATACTTGCCATCGGTTTTTCCGTTTTTATCGAGTATATATCTTATTATTCTGACAACGCCGTAAGCCGCACAGGTAGACAGAATTATCGTCATCGTATCAACACCGAAATATACAGTGCCGTTTATAAACAGCATCTTCATAGGAGCGGCAAACAGCCACACACAAAGCATAAGCCCCGAAAAGACGAAGCTGACAAGCATCAAAAACAGCACGCTCACCGCATATGCACGAAATCCCGTATAACCGAATGCGACAAAAGCAATCAAAGCACAAAGAAATATCTTAAGTACAGTAAGAGTCAAAACCATTTCCTGCGGAATGAAAATACTCAGTGATGCCACCGCACCTATGCCTGCCGCAGACAGCTTTCTGTACCATACTGTTTTTCTGTGAGTAAATGCGGATACGGCGAGAATCTGAAAATATGTAACATAAAGATTTATCAGAATCAGCACATCAAGATAAATAACCATTTTTATGCCCCTCGTTTATTATAGGACAAACGGAAGTAAAAAAGTGTCGGTTTGTGATACGGAGATAAAAAAACAGCCTGAGTTTCCTCAGACTGTTCTGTAATTTATATCACGTTTTTTCTTAGCAGCAGCATTTCGGCATTTTCAAGCGAAATCGGATCGTTTTCATCACCGGAAATAATTCTTGCTATTTCTCTCTTTCTGCCTTCAAAATCCAGCTTTGTAATGCCCGTATAGGTGCGTTTTTCATCGCTGGTCTTTTTTATAAGAAGCTGTGTATCCGCCATTGCCGCAATCTGTGCAAGATGCGTTACACAGAGTATCTGCCTGTTTTCCGCCGCCTCATGCAGTTTTAATCCGACCTTGGCGGCGGCTCTGCCGCTTATACCCGTATCAATTTCATCAAAAATCATGGTATGCAGTTTGTCGGTTTCGGCAAGCACGTTCTTGACAGCAAGCATTATTCTTGACAGCTCACCGCCCGAAGCAATCTTACTCATAGGCTTCAAATCTTCGCCCTTATTGACGGATATAAGCATTTCCACCTTATCCATTCCGCTGAGCGTGACTTTATCCTGCGATATATCGAACACAAGTCTTATATCCGGCATATCAAGAAACGTAAGCTCCGCAGAAATCTGCTTTGCAAGATCATCCGCCGCTTTTTTTCTTCTGTTTGTAAGCTCTGTGGCAAGACGCTTTACTTTTTCGCCTGCTTCTTTTTTCTTTTCTGTAAGTTCTTCTATTATATCGTCGCCGTTATCTATTTCGTAAAGTTCGTTGCGCCATTTCTCCGAATTTTCAAGTATCTGCGCAAGGTCTGTGCCGTATTTTCTTTGCAGACGCAAAATAACGCTGAGCCTTTCTTCAAGAACACCGAGCATTCCTGCGGTATCCTCGTCTTCATCAGGTATTCTCTGCACTATTTCTTCTCTTATATCCTCAAGTTCTACCAACATATCCGATATACGCTCTGCCAGTTTATCAAGTTCGGGGATAGTGTCGCTGAGCGATGAAACGCTGTTTTTGCAGTGTTCGAGCATAGAATATGCTCCGTCAGTATCATCATCTCCCGATATTGCCGTCTGTGCATTATACAGATTCTCGCTTATGTATTCGGCATTGCGAAGTTCCTCTATCTTTTGCTTTACGGTTTCTTCTTCATCTGCGGAAAAATTATACCTGTCAAGCTCCTCAAGACGTTCTCTCAGAAGCTCCGCCTTTTCAAGCGATTCGGTTTTCTTACGGCTGACTTCTTTAATTTTTCTTGATAAAGCCGAAAACTCCTTGAAAGCGGTCGCATATTCCGACAGCAACCCGCTGTTTTTGCCGTAGCTGTCGAGTATCTCACGCTGATTATCCCCGTCCATAAGCAGACGGTTATCGTGCTGTCCGTGAATATCAATAAGCTCAGACGCTATATCACGAAGTATTGCCACTGTTGTTGCTCTGCCGTTTATTCTTGCTGTGCTTTTACCGTCCGCATGAATATCACGCTGCAGCAAAAGCTCGTCATCGACAGCAAAACCGTTATCGCTGAGTTTAGCTTTGACGCTTTCGGGCAAATCGTCAAAAAGGCCGGTCACAACAGCCTTTTCTGTGCCTGCTCTTACGATATCCTTGCTTACCCTTCCTCCGAGTATCGCATTTATGCCGCCGATAAGTATACTCTTACCTGCACCCGTTTCACCCGTAAACACATTCAGCTTATCGTCAAAGGCTATCGACGCCTTTTCAATCACAGCAAGATTTTCAATAGATAATTCTCTGAGCAAAACGCCGACCTCCTTATCTTAAAGCAGTTCCTTCAGGTGACGTGTCAGCATTCTTGCATCACCCTCCGTTCTTGTCAGTACAAATATCGTATCATCGCCTGCGATAGTTCCGACAACATAGGAAAGATTCATCATATCAAGACCGGCACAAGCGGCATTTGCAAGACCGCTGTGGCATTTTATTGAAACTATATTCATTGCGTAATCAATATTGACAACCGCTTCCGAAATAATATTATGAAACTTGACCGTGTGTACCTTTTCCGCTTTTGCATAGCAGTTGACACCGTTTGAAGAAACCGTTTTTTCAATATTGAGTTCGTTTATATCACGGGAAACGGTCGCCTGGGTCACATCATAGCCCTTTTGCTTCAACAGATTAAGCAACATTTCCTGCGTTTCCACTTCGTTTGCGGATATGATTCTGAGAATTTCTGCCTGTCTTTTCTTTTTCACAATATCACCCCTTGTAAGATTTTATTTGAGCGGTCTCATCAGCTTGTTGTGTACCGCTTTATAGAAACTGCTGCCGTTTATATCAATAATAGAAAGCTGCTGCTCTGAGCGTCTTATCTTTATTATTTCGCCCTCTTTGAAATCCATATCGTCATTACCGTCAATACTGAGCGAAACGCCGCTGTCTTCATATGCGGAAAAACGCACAGTTATTTCCGAATCTGCTGAAAATATCATAGGTCTGCCGAAGAGCGAATGAGCACACAACGGAGTAAATTCAATGCACTGTGCATCAGGGGATATAATAGGCCCTCCTGCAGATAAAGAATATGCCGTAGAGCCTGCCGGCGTACTGAAGATAATTCCGTCGGCTCTGATTTTTGTCACCTCATATTCTTCTACCGAAACAATAAATTCAGGCAGTTTTGAATAACGGCATTTGCTGAACACGACATCATTTATGGCGCTGTAATTGCCTTTGCCCTCATATTCAATATCGAGCATCATTCTTCTGCTCACTGTATATTCGCCTGTTCTAAGACGTTCCAGCGTATCAAGCTCGCCGCTCTCTATAGAAGTCATGAAGCCCAGCCTGCCCGTATTTATTCCAAGCAGGAGCTTATTGCAGGCGGCGGCTTTCTGTCCCCACTTGAGAATAGTTCCGTCACCGCCTATAGTCATAAACATATCGCAGTCGGTTATAAGGCTGTCTGTTTCAGCGTATACGGCGTTATCCACCTTTATGATATTTTCGTACTGCTTTTCTATCATGGGCAGAAAGCCTATTTCATTCAGCTTAGCGCACGCATCTGCCGCCGCTTTCCTGCTCCGTTCTTTAGCGAGATTGGCACATATCATTACCTTCATGATATTTCACCTGCCTTTGTAAGTTATATGTTATAAACGTCTGAGATATATGAGATACTCGGTATTGCCGTCACCGCCGGTTATGGGCGAGGATATGACCTCTCCACGTTCAAACCCAAGAGTTGAGGCAAACTCCGATATATCATCGCATACTTTTTTATGTACTTTGGAATCTCTTACTATTCCGTGTTTGCTGAGATGGTTTTTTCCTGCTTCAAACTGCGGCTTGATAAGCGCTACGCACTCTCCGCCGTTCTTAAGCAGCGCATAAGCCGACGGAAGAACGAGCTTCAGCGATATAAACGAAACGTCGATACCGATAAAATCCACCGCAGGTAAAGAACCTACGCAGTTTCTTATATCGGTCTTTTCCATAGAAACTACTCTGGGATCGTTTCTCAGCTTTTCATCAAGCTGATCTGTTCCGACATCAACAGAATAGACTTTTACCGCACCGTTTTGAAGCATACAATCGGTAAAACCGCCTGTTGACGCTCCTATATCTATACACACCGAACCGTCAAGATGAAGTCTGTAGTGGGATAATGCCTTTTCAAGCTTCATTCCGCCTCTGCCGACATATTTCGGCATCTCTCCGATTATTCTGATATTATCGTTCTCATCAACCGCAAACGATGCTTTTGTGCATATTCTGCCGTTGACCTCAACGCTTCCCTGCTTTATGAGCGATGCGGCAAGGCTGCGGCTTTTTACTGTGTTGTTTTCGGAAAGATAAACATCCAGTCGTTTCTGCATCTTATTCTCCTGTAATTTTTCTCATTCCGTCTGCGTCGAGCATTGCGTTATGCAGCTGTGTCGCAACATCGGCATGACGGACAAATCCGTCAACCGCAGTTATGGTAAACCTGCCTTTAAATCCGGCAAGAGCCAGAGCGGTACACAGCTTCTGAGCAATTCCGCCCTCTCTTTCACCTTCCTCAAAGGCATATATTTCATCATAAGCAAGACAAATATTAATTATTTCATCGGCGATAGGGAAAATTTTTATTGCCTGTAAAACATCGACACCGTGAATGGTATAAGCGTAGGCGGATATTCTGCCATATGTGAAAATCAGCTTTCTGCTTTTATTTGAAACGTGCCTGAAGTCGCTGTACGCCTTCGTGCCTGAACGGTATAGCTCGCAACCTCTTGGGTATCTTACGGCAACTACGCCTTTATCCTTGTAAAGAGCCTGCTCAAGACACTGTGAAAGCTCCGCCGTATCTGACGGCGAATACACGGTGACGCCGGGTACAGTCGTGAGCATCGCAACATCAAACAAGCCGTGATGCGTTTCACCGTCCTCACCGACAAATCCTGCTCTGTCTATTCCAAGCACAACATGACGTTTTTCTATTGCACAATCGTGTATAAGCTGGTCATACGACCGCTGAAGAAATGAAGAATACACCGCAAACACGGGCAGCTTACCCTGACTTGCAAGTCCTGCCGAAAAAGTCACTGCGTGCTGCTCCGCAATACCGACATCAAAGAAACGCTCCGGAAAAGCCTTGTAAAAATGCTGAAGCCCTGTTCCGTATTTCATAGCGGCCGTAACAGCATATATGCTGTTGTCTTTATCGGCAAATGAGAGCAGAGCTTTTCCGAAAGCATCTGTAAAGCACTCACCTTTGCAATTGTTATCATCGTCTTTTTTAGGCGGCAAACCGTGATATTCTCCCGAATTATCCTCTGCGGGAGCATAGCCTTTACCTTTTTTTGTATAAATATGAACAAGGCACGGACGCTGCATCATCTTTGCAACCATAAGTGCCTCTATCAGCTCATCAAGATTATGACCGTCTATCGGTCCCAAATATTTAAAGCCTAAATCTTCAAACAGGTTTGAATGATAAATCGCATATTTCAGCAGCTGCTTAGTGCCTTTTACCGCTTTTCCGATGCCTTTTCCTATTATCGGTGTTTTATCAAGAACATTCTTTACGGAATTCTTTGTGCTGTAATATTTTCTTGTAGACCGTATCTGTGCCATATACAAAGCGAGCGCACCGGTATTTTTGGAGATTGACATCTCGTTATCATTCAGCACCACTATCAGATTACAACGGCTTTTTCCGGCATTGTTAAGGCCTTCGTAAGCCTCTCCGCCGGTTAATGCGCCGTCGCCGATAACAGCAACAACGCTGTGATCGTCGCCGTCTGACCTCATGGCCTCGGCAATACCGAGTGCCGCAGAAATAGAAATACTGCTGTGACCGCCGATAAAAGCGTCATGCTCGGATTCTTCCGCCTTCGGAAATCCGGAAATACCGCCCTCACAGCGCAGAGTATTCATTTTTCCCGCTCTGCCCGTAATTATCTTATGTGTATAGGACTGATGTCCTACATCAAAAACAAATTTATCCTTCGGAGAGTCAAACACGGTGTGCATTGCCACCGTAAGTTCAACTGTACCGAGGTTTGACGCAAGATGACCGCCGTTTACCGTTACCGTTTTCACAAGTAACTGTCTTATTTCCGAACACAGCTTTTTTCGTTGTTCGGGAGTAAGCGATTTCAAATACTCGGCGGACATATCGTTTTTCAGTATCAAATTGTATCTCCCGATATTATTCTATCAGCCGACCACCTGTATCGGTACAGCC
>OHRL01000839.1_pt1 | contig 20317 bp, 18 predicted proteins | sample 1578331 | NCBI WGS metagenome assembly OHRL01 (sample SAMEA3879608, study PRJEB24766) | human gut metagenome | biome: human-associated habitat; feature: feces | place: USA | collected 1985/1987
TAGTCCGAGTCAGATAAAAGAAGTTTTGATTCGTTTTAACATGGCTGTTTTGAACGCATATAAGCTGAAAAGAGAAATTCATTCGGAACTGCAGGTGCAAAAAAGCATGCAGGATATTGCGAAGGCGATGAGTTGGGGAGAAATTCGCGCCGCGGTAGAATTATTTTTCAGGACACTGAATTTTCAGGCAGAGGAAGAAAACGAAAATGCCGATTTAAGTCCGCTGATTCAAAAAGCGCTGCAGATGGTAAAAAAGGAATACGATCAGGGGATTACCTTGGAAGAAATGGCAGATAAATTATTTGTATCAGAAGAATATTTGAGCAGTCAGTTTAAAAAAGAAATCGGGGTAGGCTTTAAAGAAATGGTTCGTACATTACAAATAGAACGAATCAAAGAACTGCTTACCAACACGAAACTGAAATTGAATCAGATTGCGGAATTGGCAGGATATTCAGATGCAAAATACATGAGCAGAGTATTCAAAGATGAAGTGGGCGTACTGCCAAGTGAATTCCGTAAATCGGCGCATTGCTGATACGATAAATGCATTAAAAAAGTACTCTTTTATAAAGAAATTCACCCTTTTAACTTTGGAAAAATATGATAATATGAGGTCTGGAAATTACAGATGATTGTTTTTAGGGAAAAATAGAAAGAAAATATTCTAAAAATATAAAAACAATTAAATTTCGCATAAATATTCAAAGGAGAGGTGAAAAATGAGTGAAATGAAGATTACATTCAAGCATCCTGATGAGATTCTTGATTTTGTAAACACGGTCTCCAAGTATGAATTTGACATGGATATGAAAAAAGGACATGTAGTCGTAGATGCAAAGTCATTACTTGGAATTATGCATCTTGGTATTAATAATGAAATTGCTTTGCAGATGTACACAGATGACTGTGAAGAACTTTGCAGAGAAATTGCAAAATATGCAGCATAAGAAATTTTATGTTTAAAGAGATGTGTATGAAAGGTTGTCCGAATCTTGAAATTACAATCTTGCAAATAAAACATGAATAGAACTTGAATTAAAACCGAATTAAAACCGAAACGATGGAAACTACAAAATAGTTGAGAATAATAAATTCCTGACGTATAATAAAATACGTTGGGAATTTTTGTTGCACTTGTAAAAACGGAAACGCCCAACTATAATGAGTACATAAAAAGCGGTCATCATGCCGTGTTAAACAGGAGGACAATTTTGAAGAATGAACTTGTGATCGTGCTTGATTTCGGCGGACAGTATAACCAGCTTGTTGCCAGGCGCGTAAGAGAATGTAATGTATACTGCGAGATCTATTCTTACAAAACAGATATTGAAAAGATCAAAGCAATGAATCCGAAGGGAATTATCCTGACAGGAGGACCGAACAGTTGTTATGAGCCGGATTCACCGACTTATACAGAGGAGCTGTTTAAACTGGGAGTTCCGGTACTTGGTCTCTGCTATGGTGCACAGCTTATGTCTCACGTACTTGGCGGAAAAGTTGAAAAAGCTGACGTCAGAGAATATGGTAAGACAGAAGTCATCATCGACAAGAAAGATTCCAAAGTATTTGAAAATGTATCTGCAACAACAACCTGCTGGATGAGCCATTTTGATTATATTTCAAAAATTGCACCTGGTTTTGAAATTACAACACATACAAAAGATTGTCCAGTAGCATCTTGTGAAGATAAAGAAAAAGATTTATATGCGATTCAGTTCCATCCAGAAGTTTTACATAGTGAATATGGTAAAACAATGCTTTCTAACTTTGTTTTAGATGTATGTAACTGTGCTGGTGATTGGCGCATGGATTCTTTCGTTGAAGAACAAATCAAAGCGATCAAAGAAAAAGTTGGTAATGGTAAAGTATTATGTGCTTTATCAGGTGGTGTTGACTCATCTGTTGCAGCCGTTTTACTTTCTAAAGCCATTGGTAATCAATTAACTTGTGTCTTTGTAGATCATGGTTTACTTCGTAAAAACGAAGGGGATGAAGTAGAAGCTGTCTTTGGACCTGATGGAAATTATGAATTAAATTTCATTAGAGTAAATGCACAAGAAAGATATTATGAAAAGTTAAAAGGTGTTACTGAACCGGAAGCTAAACGTAAAATCATTGGTGAAGAATTTATTCGTGTTTTTGAAGAAGAAGCAAAGAAAATTGGAGCAGTTGATTTCTTAGTACAAGGAACAATTTATCCAGATGTTGTTGAAAGTGGTCTTGGTGGAGAATCTGCGGTTATCAAATCACATCATAATGTTGGTGGATTACCAGATCATGTTGATTTTAAAGAAATTATTGAACCATTACGTGATTTATTCAAAGATGAAGTACGTAAAGTTGGTTTAGAATTAGGAATTCCTGAATACTTAGTATTTAGACAACCATTTCCAGGACCAGGTCTTGGTATTCGTATCATTGGTGAAGTCAATGCTGAAAAAGTAAAAATCGTACAAGATGCAGATGCAATCTACCGTGAGGAGCTGGAAAAAGCAGGCGTGGCAAAAGATATCGGACAATACTTTGCAGCGTTGACAAACATGCGCTCTGTAGGCTGCATGGGTGATGAGAGAACATACGATTACGCAGTTGCGCTTAGAGCGGTTACAACGGTGGACTTTATGACAGCGGAATCTGCAGAGATTCCTTGGGAAGTGCTTGGAAAAGTTATGAACCGAATTGTGAATGAAGTGGATCATGTGAATCGAGTACTGTATGATATTACAAGCAAACCACCAGGAACGATAGAGTTTGAATAAGAGCCACAAGTCTTGGAACCCGCTAAACAAGCGGATTCCGAGACTTTTTCTTTTGCTCTGCTACTAATTTGCTACTAATAGCAACTACTCTTTTTTCTATCGTCTTCATATGGTTATTATTAACTTTAATAGCAAGAAACCCTGATGACTGCTGGATTTCTTCTATATGATCTTTCTTTGTGGCATCTAGATGATTTTCCCTGATGCGGTATTTGGTGGTACTAACGCAGGTCCGAACTGAGGTCGGATTGTTACATCTGAGCCGTTGTCCTGAGTCTGCGGCACTTCACATGTGATACCTGCTGCTTCAAGCAGAGGGTTATCAGATGGTGGTTCAGGTGTTGGCGAATCTGTCGACTGCAATGATTCCAGACTATGCACAAGCTCCTGCTGTTTATGTGGAAACAGATGAGAGTATGTGTTAAGTGTTGTGGATACTTTCTCATGTCCAAGCCTGTCTGCTAACATTAAGGCATCACAACCCTGATTAATAAGTAAGCTGGTGTGCGAATGCCTGATATCATGAATTCGTATCTTCTTTACACCTGTGTTTTTGCAACCTCTTATCATCTCGTGTGAGAGATATGATTTTGTTACCGGGAACAGCCTTTCATCTGTGTCAAGCATATATCTTGACTGGATATAGTCAGATAGCTCTTGGCAGAGAAAATCCGGAATTGGAATCTTTCGCTTGCTTTTTCTTGTCTTAGGTGATGTAAATATATCTTTTCCGCCTATCCGCTGATATGTTCTGTTGATGGATATTGTCTTGTTATCAAGGTCAATATCAGCAGGTGAGAGAGCAAGCAATTCACCTTCTCGCATACCAGTCCAGTACAGGACTTCAAAGCATATATACGATAGTGGCTTGTCTTTTACGCCCTCACGGAAAGCAATATATTCATCGTAAGTCCAGTAATCCATTTCCTCAGCCTTTGCTTTTCCAATGGTGCCTGCCTTGCCGCAGGGATTGGTGTTAAGGTCATAGAAACGCTTGGCGTAATTGATGATGCTGTTAAGCTCCGTGTTAATCTTTTTCAGATAGGTCTGGGAGTAATTATTCGGCGAACTCATAAGCTTCGCCTGCCATTTTCGTACATCAGAGGCTTTGATTTCATTTATCGGCTTGCTACCGAAGAATGGAAGAATATGCGTCTGTAGTACCGCCTTTTTTGTCAGAAGAGTTGACTGCTTAAGTCTTGCAGCCATATCCTCCATATAAATTTCATAAAGGTTTTGAAATGTCATGTCAGGATTGGCAGACTGCTTTTCCAGAAAGTCCCTTTCAAATCCTAAAGCCTCCTTTTTGGTGGCGAAGCCTCTTTTCCACTTCTGTTTTTTGATTCCCTGCCAGTTCGTATAATAGAACTTGGCGAACCATTTACCAGTTTTTTCATCTTTGTAAGCTGGCATGAATATCATCTCCTTTTTGTAAAATTGTTGTGCAATCATCAAAAGGCTATGATATAATCTACTTGTTCAGGGTGATTATAAAGCCTTCGGGTCAATCACTTACATAGCTTCGGTTATTCCTTTTGCGAGAAGGAGTGTGCCGGAGCTTTTTCCTTACTAAAGGTGTAAGCCTGCAATTATTCAGTTTTTGAATCGGCTTCATTATCCAGTCTGGAATCCTTATAATATGCCAACATATCTGATTTCCATGAATCAAACTTTTCTTTTGAAATTTTTCCTGTCTGAAGCATATTCTTCTTTTCTATCCAGTTTTCCATAAAGAGACAGAAGTCTGCATCATATTTTCCATTGCCTTTGCCATTAACCTTGATCCCGGCAGTCCATTCAGGATTTTCAGGAGGTTTGGTGTTGGTCAGCTCAAATGAAAAATCAGTAAGTTCAGTTATGGCAAAGAGAGCATTGATTACATCTGACATAGTGTGGAATTCATATGCCGGATATTCAGCGGTCGTATTATCTTTTGGAGTATTAGTATCTTTTGCAAATAAAAGCTCCTGCCATGGAACATTTAATTCATTAGCAATCTGTTTTAAAACATCTATCTTTAACAGTATTTCACCAGATTCATATTTCTGGATAGTACGTTCTGATTTTCCCAGACGCTGTGCAAACTCCTTTTGCGTGATCTTTTGTGCTCTGCGCTGCTTCTGTATTGCCTTTCCGATTTCTTCTGAAGAGGACATAGTAAGTTTAATGGAATCAGAGTAAGCCATTCTGTTCACCTTCCTTTATATGAAATAGTCCGTTGTAAAGATACGTATTAGGTTGATATTAAATGAAATACGTATCAGTAAGTGACTTGTTTATGATTGTACGATTACTTTATCATAAACAAAAACGAATTGCAAGTGCGTAATTATAAAAAGTTCTATTGACAAATTTTGAAAAGGATATTAAAATAAACACGAATTAGAAATACGGATTAAATGAAGAACAGGATAGCTGTTTTGTAAAACACGTATTTAAAATAACGATTTATGAAAGGAGGAGCTGCATGAAGGGTATAAAGGAAGCATTCATAGATGCAGGTGAGATAAGCCAGATGCTTGGTATCGGGATGACAAAGGCATATGCAATTATAAAGGAATATAATGCAGAGCTTGAGGCAAAAGGTTATTTCACCATGCGGGGTAAATGTCCAAGGAAGTACTTTGAACAGAAAATCTATGGTTACGAAGATTATTACAATCTGGATTATGAGCCACAGCGTAACCGAAGCAAGGTTGCAGAAGAAATGGATTATGAAGCGGCAGTTGGGGATTCTGTGATAAGTGAACAGGATGAAGTGGATATACCGCCTGAAACAAATGAATTGTCGGAAGATGGTGCTGAGATAGCAGAAAATGTGATGTTGGATGCAGATGTAATGGTGAAAGAGACAACTGAATAGGTGAATCCAGCGAGTGGGGGCAAAAAGCGCCCCCAAAACGTGCAAATGGGGGCAGAAAGCGCCCCCGCACAAATCAGAGCCGAAAAAGTGTGGAGGCAAAAAGTGCCGTCAAAATGCAAAAGTGGGGGCAAAAAGCGCCGTCAAAACAGCAAAGTGACGGCAAAAAGCGCCACCACTCAGATAAGCGAGAAAAAAGTCATGGTGGCGGAAAGTGCCATCAAAATGGAAAAGCGGTGGCGGAAAATGCCACCAAATAAGCAAAGTGATGGCAAAAAGTGCCACCATATCAGTAATTGTGGTGGTACATTAACCACCACATATTATATACAGGGTGCAGGTGCTCCTGCCAAGACGAAAAATTATGTAAACGCTGATGCGTTTATATTTTTTCGGGAAAAGGTCCGACCTTTTCCGCATCTTGCAAAACCTATAAGCAGAACTTTTAGAAAGGATGAAAAAGCAATGGTACAGATAAAAAGAGATTGGTTTGATACAGAATTTGGAAATTACGAAAGGGGAAAAACGTATGGCAGATGGAAAGAGAAGATACAAGTCTGACAGGAAAGATTATAAGATATCGGTGAAGCTGTCAGAGAAAGATATGGATATTCTGAAAGCAGCACTTAAACGGACAGGCGGTAACATCGATACAAGTTATCCTGAGGACAGGGCAAAAATAATTCGTGTTATTGCAGGTATTGCAAATAATATTAATCAGGCGGTAAAGCTTGGCAATTCACAGGGAAGATTGTATTACAGCGATATTGATAAATTGCAGAACAGTCTGGATGATATAAAGAAAACATTCGGGGAGGTGCTGGAAGTATGGCGATTACAAAGATCTTGAATATCATGGAATCAGAGGGCAGAAATCCGGCATCGCACCTGAAGAATGCTTTGGAATATATCCAGAATCCGGATAAGACAGAAGAATGTATACTGGTGGGTGGTATTAACTGCCTGCCAGATACAGCATTTGAGCAGATGGAAGAGACAAAGAACATTTTTCATAAGACGGGTAAAAGGCAGGGGTATCATGTGATCATATCATTTTCACCGGAAGAAAAAGTGACGGCAGAGCAGGCAATGTATGTGCTGGAGCACTTTGCGAAGGATGTGCTTAGTGATGATTATGAGGCTGTGTATGCAGTCCACACAGACAGAGAGCATATGCATGGACATCTTATCTGGAACAGTGTCAGCATGACAACCGGCAAGAAATACAATTCACCGAAAAGCAACTGGAAGAATCATCTCCAGCCTATCACAAATAAATATTGTGATGAACTTGGACTTTCCATAATGCCGGCAGAGTACAGCAAGAATCCAAAGAATATCAGAAGGGACAAGTGGGAAAAGGAAATGTCCATGAAAGAAATAATTCTTCGTGATGCCAAGATGTGTGCATATGCAGCCGGGAATGTGGAGCATTTTAAATATCTGATGAAAAGACTTGGATATGTATTCAAGAAAGATGCGTGGATGGAAGTGTAGGCACCGGGATTTCGGTATTATCATAAACTTGCAAAGCTGGACGAGATGTTTTCAGAAGATATGTTACGGCATTATGTGGATATGCCCTGGATGGCAAAGCCTTACTTTTATTCGGCGGATATCAGGGGATTGCACAGGGCGAAACTGTCACCATTCCAGAAGAAGTTTTATGCAAAGTTGTACAGGCTAAGGATTGTAGAGCAGAAGCGGTTTGTGGTTGGTGGAGCAAAGTATATGGAAGATTTGAAGAGATTTCATCGGTTACAGGACGAATATCTGCTGCTTGTAAATAATGACATCAAAAGTGTTGTGCAGCTCGTGGATTTCATAAGTGAGCAGGAAGAAAAAATTCAGCAGATTGAGGACAGACAGCATGAGATATACAGAGAAAGCTCTAGTCGGAAACGCAGTATAAAGAATGAAGAGCAGTACCGGGAATATCAGATATGGCATGTGGAAGTGCAGGAAGAACTGGACGAGCTGAAGTAGGAGAAAAGAGAGATTAAGAGGCAGTTGGTGCTTGCTAATGGCATTGTGAAAGAAGATTTGTATACAGCTTATTATGCGGTGTCGGAGAAAGAAGAGATTGTTGCTGACAGGGAGATTGAGATACCGGGGATGGAAGAGAATACTGAGGTTGAGAAAGTGGCGGCAGCAGTTGTTAAGCCTGATGCAAGTGTTGAGGTAATGAATCTTAATAATAATCAGAATGAAATAGGCAGACAGAAAGAGCAAACAGATAGTGCGAGAAAACAACAGACTGGTTTAGAGGGTATAGGAATACCAGAGGTTCATAATTCGTCTTATGTGAATGTGGCAAGACTGGACGAAAGTACAACTGATGTAACAGGTAAAAGTGAATTTGTGGAAACTAGAGAAACTGAATCTGTGGACAAAGCTGGCTGGATTGTCAGGAGAATATCAGAGCTTGGTGGTTATGAGAATGTCAGTGATTCTGTTAAGGCTGATATATTTGGATTTGATATTGCTGATGTAGGCGGTAGCATAAGATTGTTTTCAGATGTGATGAAAAGGTTGGGAACAAAACTGGATGGAGATGAACTTTATGAGGAGTTCCAGAGGATTTATGATGAGGGTGTTGGCAGAGATGCTGGTAAAGATAAAGCAGAAGATAAGATGTGGAACAGTGGCAGAGGAAGATGATTCCTCTGCATATCCCCGATTCACTTTACGCAGCCGAATTATATATTGAGAACCAGGAAACAATCGCAAGATATTGCGATTGTTGTTGATGATGTAGTGATTCTGTGATATCATATAAAAATATGGTACATGAAAGCGGAGGTCAAAATGAAAGTATTGGTAATGAATTGTAGTCCTGTAAGAAATGGAGCAACAGCAGAAATTGTTAATATAGTTACTGCTCGTCTGGAAAAGAAACATGATGTTAAAAACATATGTATTGATGATTATGATATAAAATTTTGCAAAGGATGTAGAACTTGTCATAATACAGCAAAATGTGTTCAGAATGACGATGTTGATAGGATAATTGAGCAATATGAATGGGCTGATATAGTTATATCTGTGTCTCCATCATACTGGGCAGATATACCGGGACAATTTAAAGTTTTTATTGATAGATGCACTCCGTGGTGTAACACACATGAACCGCATGCCAAGATAAGTAGTGGTAAGAAGGGATATGTTATCGCATTAAGAACTGGACCGGGAATGAAGGAATGTGAGAGGATTATTGCAACCATAGAACATTTTTATGGACATATGGAAATTGAATGTTGTGATAGACTTGGTTTGTGTTCGGTGGAATATAAGGAAGATTTGGAATGCAGGAGAGAAGAGATCGAGGAATTCTGTAACAGTATAGATTAAATGATTTATTATGGATATTATTCACATATAGGTGGAATGTTTTTGTTTGGTATTACAAGATTTTTATATCAAAGAAGGGTTGTTATGATATTGGAGACAGGTATTATGATAGAAAATGCTATAACATATGTGAAACAAATATTTGCTGCTGATTCCAGTGGGCATGACTACCATCATACCATTAGGGTTTATCGGTTGGCGGTAGAAATTGCAAAGCAGGAAAATGAGGATATGCAGATTGTGCAGTTAGCAGCATTATTACACGATGTAGATGATGCCAAGCTTTCACCGGAAACTTATGCTTCGAAGAGAAAGGCAGTTGATTTTATGAAAGGCAACGGTGTGGATAATGAAATTATTGAAACTGTGTGTAAGATTATAGAGGAAGTATCATTTGCAGGAAACGATTCAGTTGTGCAAAGTACGATAGAAGGTAAATGCGTGCAGGATGCGGACAGGCTGGATGCAATCGGAGCAATTGGAATTGCAAGAGCATTTGCTTATGGTGGTAGTAAAGGTAGAAAGATTTATGATCCGGAGATAAAACCTTTGATTAATATGAGTAAAAAAGAGTATCAGCAAAATCAAAATTCTACAAGCATTAATCATTTTTACGAAAAGTTACTATTGCTAAAGGATATGATGAATACGGATGCTGCAAAGGAGAAAGCTTGGCATAGACAATTTATCATGGAATCCTATCTTGAGGAATTCATGGCAGAGTGGGAAGGAGAAAGGTGATATGTTAGAAGTGAATTTTTATGATACAGTTGATGACGATTTATTGAAGTTTGCAGTGATTATTTCACAGAGTAATGGGAAGTGGGTAATGTGTAAACATAAAGAACGCGATACATATGAAGTTCCGGGTGGACATCGTGAAGAAGGGGAAGATATTTTGGAGACTGCTAAAAGAGAACTTCAAGAAGAAACAGGTGCCGTTAAGTTTGATATAGAACAGCTATGTGTATATTCTGTCATAGGTAAGAACAGTATAAATGAAAACGGAGAGGAATCATTTGGATTATTATGTTTTGCAGAAATAAGAGAATTTTCAGGTGAACTTCATTGCGAGATGGAGAAGGTGGTATTTATGGATGAATTACCAGAAAATTGGACTTATCCATTGATACAACCAAAGTTGATTGAAAAATATCTGCAAATACAAAAGCAATCTTATAGTCAGATACAGCAGACTGCAAAACAGACTATAGCATATATAAAAAAGATTATTAAGCCGGGTATGAAGTTATTTGATATTCGAAAACTATGTGAGGAAAAACTGATGGAGTTAGGTGCAGACTCTTTCTGGTATTGGGATGTTGGTGCATTTGTATTCGCAGGAGATGAAACAACGGTTTCCGTATCTGGAAAGCAATATGTAACTTCGGATAAAATTATAGAAAATAATGATATTATAACAATTGATTTAAGTCCACAGGTAGGTAATATCTGGGGAGATTATGCTAGAACTATTATTGTAGAAAATGGTGAGGTTGTAGATGATATAGAGTTAATTCAGAACCAAGAGTGGAAAAGTGGTTTGCAAATGGAAGATAAGCTACATGCAGAATTATTTCGTTTTGTTACAAAAGGAACCACTTTTGAAGAACTATATTATCATATGAATGAGTTCATAGTTGAAAACGGATTTGTGAATCTTGATTTTATGGGTAATCTAGGACATTCCATTGCGAAAGTTAAGAGTGACAGAATTTATATTGAAAAAGGAAATAAGGCGAAACTTGTAGCGATGAATTATTTTACTTTTGAGCCACATATAGCATTTCCTGATTCAAAATATGGGTATAAGAAAGAGAATATTTATTATTTTGATGAAGATGTGTTGGTAGAATTGTAAAAGGGGATATTTGCTAATTGTCTAGTGACAAAGAAAGTGTGTGCTTTGAATTCAGGAGGCAAAAACAATGGATTGGAATGAAGTTTTAAAAGATATTGTGTCAGGAACAATACTGCTTGCTATAGGTGGTATAGGCGGATGGTTTGGTGGTGTGATTAAAGGAAAAAAACAATCATCAATGGCTGTTGAACGCAAAAATCAAATATATCAGCCATTACTTGATGAAATTAAAACATATACAACTTTTGACTGGTCAATATTGATAAATATAAAAGCGGACATTTTAAAACAAGTAGTTTGTGAATCGTATAAATTTGGATTAAATGAAGAAATACAAAATAAGTGTAATTATTTGTATGAAGTTATACAAGAGTATAATAATATAAAACCTGTTGCAGTAGCTAATCAAATTATTGTAGATATTTTTACAGAAGCTTATGAAAAAATATATGGGAATATTATTGATGGTATTGCTTATCATACTGACCGCGAAGGTAACGAATGGGAAGAGGAAGTACTAGTAGAATCGGTACAAATTATAAGAGAATTAAATCTTACTAAGGATATTGAGAACTTATTAAGAAATGAAGGTATGTATTCAAGTGAAGTTTGTGTTGATTATGAAAATGGATTATACGAGCCTATCTATCTAGAATTGAAGCGCATTTATGCATCAGCACTCCATGTCATTATAAATGGAAAGCCATGCAAGCATGCTCAGCCAGTAATAGAATTAAATATGTTACCAGAGGAATATATGGCGTATTATTATGATTTCTTTGATAGATATAATAATGATAAAAGGATAAAAAGGAAGTATGAATTAAGGGAGGAGATTATATATAGTAGCCAGTCTCTTGTAGAAGATATGAAGTCAATAATTGACAAAATTGTACGTATTTATGAAATTGAAGAAGTATAAAAGCGGACAGTGTTTTAGCAAAGAGAGAGGATGTCTGTATGCAATATGCAAGAAAATTGAGAAAAGGTGACAAAGTAGCAATTGTAAGCTTGTCGAGTGGAATGCTTGGTGAAGAATTTTGCAGTCATAATATTGAGATTGGTGTAAAGAGATTAAAAGAATATGGTTTGGAGCCGGTATTTATGCCAAATGCTTTGAAGGGTATTGAATATTTGCAAACTCACCCGCAAGCAAGGGCGAAAGACCTAAAAGATGCATTTCTGGATAATTCTATTGCAGGGATTATTTGTGCAATTGGTGGTGATGATACATACAGACTTTTGCCTTATCTGATGGAAGATGAAGAGTTTATAAAAGCGGTAGAGGAGCATCCAAAATTATTTACAGGATTCTCAGATACTACTATCAATCATTTGATGTTTTATAAACTGGGCTTGTCTACTTATTACGGACCAAACTTTATTTGTGATTTGGGAGAAATTGCAGATGAAATGTTACCATATACCAAAAGGGCATTTGAGAGTTATTTGGAAGGTAATGAATCTGATGAAATTACATCCAGTGATACTTGGTATGAAGAAAGAGAAGATTTTTCAAGAGTCGCAATAGGAACAGAAAGAAAAACTCATAAGGAAGAACGTGGGTTTGAACTTCTCCAGGGAAGTGAAATTTTCCAAGGAGGATTATTAGGCGGATGTTTGGAAAGCCTTTATGATGTATTGACCAATAGCAGATATGAAGATGAAAAGGAAGTTTGTGAAAGATATGATTTATTTCCAAATAAGGAAGAGTGGATTGGGAAAATTCTATTTATAGAAACCTGCGAAGAAAAACCGACTCCTGAATTGTTTGAAAGAGAAGTGTTATTACTGAAAGAAAAGGGAGTATTCGACGTGGTAAATGGTATATTAGTTGGAAAACCACAGGATGAAGCTTATTATCAGGAATATAAAGATATTCTTATTAGAGTGATAGACAATGAGAAACTTCCGATTGTTTATAATGTGAATTTCGGACATGCTATGCCACGATGTGCGTTACAGTATGGTGCTGTTGCAAAGGTAGATATGAAGCAGAAAAAGATTTATGTGAATAGGTAGGAGCGAATACTATGGCTGTGTCATATAACAAATTATGGAAATTATTAGTTGACAAAAAAATGAGCAAATCTGATTTGCGTAAAAAGGCAGAAATTGCCCCGAATACAATGACAAAATTGCGACGTGATGAAGAGGTAAGTCTTACAATTCTTAGCAAAATCTGTAAGACTTTAAATGCAGATTTTGGCGATATTGTGGAGTATGTACCGGATGCAGAAATTTGGGATTTGTATGATGAAAATAGGGAGCTTCTTGGGAAGGACCATGTCAGGGGTGAGCAGTTACCGATAGACGGATATCATCTGGTGGTACATGTTTGGATTCGCAATTCAAAGGGAGAGTATCTAATTTCGCAGCGCTCGGCAAACAGACCAACATTTCCCTTGGTGTGGGAATGTGTGGATGGTTCAGTGATAAAAGGGGAAGATAGTTTGCAAGGTGCACTTAGAGAAGTAAAAGAAGAAGTAGGGGTAGATTTATTACCAGAAAAGGGACATGTTATTTTGTCTGATATAAAGAAAATAGAGTTCGGTAAAGTAGTTAATAAAATTGTAGATGTTTGGTTGTTCGAGTATGATGGAGAGGTTGATTTAGGCAATGCCACAACAGATGAAGTGGCGCAGGTTGCATGGATGAATCGGGAGCAGATAAAAGAATTATTTGATGCAAATATGTTTGTAGATACATTGGAATATTTCTTTACGGAAGTGGACAAGTAGTAATTTGGAAAGTTGGTGGATATATGAAGGAAAAAGAACATCAATCCATAGAGTGGAAGGAATCATGGCAAGATGAGTATTTAAAATGGATTTGTGGATATGCCAATGCCTACGGTGGAACAATATACATAGGTACGGATGACGATGGTAATGTTGTAGGTATTGATAATGCAAGAGATTTATTAGAGCGAATTCCTAATAAGATTACAGATACAATGGGAATCATTGCAGATGTGAATTTGTTATATAAAGGCGAACTTGAGTATCTGCAGATAATTGTTGATAAATATCCATCTTTAATAAGTTTTCGTGGGAAATATTATTATCGTTCCGGAAGTACCATGCGTGAAATTACTGGAAAGGAATTAGAAAGAGCTTTGTTGAAAACGCAGGGAAGAACATGGGATGGTGTGCCGCTGCCAAAACTGTCAGTATCTGATTTAAAGCAGGATGCAATACAGTTATTCAAAGATAAGGCAGTGAAAAGAGGAAGGCTTACGAAGGAAGAAGTCAGTGTGGAAGATGCTATCTTGATGGATAACCTGCACCTAATTGATGAAGATGGACATTTGATAAGAGCAGCAATGCTTGCGTTTTATAAAGATCCAGAGAAGTGGGTAACAGGTTCTTATATCAAAATCGGCTTTTTTGGAAAATCTGATTCAGATTTGGTGTATTAGGATGAGGTGCACGGTCCTTTGATAGAGCAGGTAGATAAGACCGTTGATTTAGTTTATACAAAATATATGAAGGCATTGATTGATTATGAGGGAGTCCAGAGAATTGAGCAGTTTATGTTCCACAAGGACGCATTTCGTGAGATTTTGTTAAATGCCGTTGTTCATAAGGATTACAGTAGTTGCAATCCAATCCAGATTAGCGTTTACGAGGACAAGATATATATTTGGAATGATGGTGAGATGCCTCCAAATCTGGATTCAACTGACAAGTTGTTTATGAAGCATTCATCAAAGCCTTATAATCCGAAATTGGCTAATATCTTTTTCAAAAGCGGTATGATTGAAGCGTGGGGAAGAGGATTTGAGAAGATTAGGGAAGCCTGTGTGTTGTATGATGGACCATTGCCGGAATACGAGATTAATGAGGCTGGAATTATGGTTCTGTGTAAGGCTTGTGATAAGTATTTGGGGTTGTTGAGGAATGATGGTCAGCATCCTGACCATTATTCGAACCAAAATGGTCAGGATTTGAACAAGCAAATCATTGATTTTTGTAAAGAACCGAAATCGGTCCAAGAAATAATGGATGAATTTTATTTTGATAGCAGGACAAGTTTTAGAAGAAAGTATTTAACTCCTATGCTGAAAAATGGTGTGTTAAAGATGACAATACCGGAAAAGCCATCAAGTAAAAATCAGAAATATTTTTCGTAAGAAAATAAGCTAACCACATCTTAACCAATGTGGTTAGGATAAGAATACAAGAATTAAGAGAGAAGGTAATTGACGAATGGATCTAATGGCGGCAATTGGATTGCTTAGCTCTATTGTTACTTTAGAAGAGGCAGGAAGAAGCTGGGTATTAATTGTAAAAGACAAGTTAAAAAGAAAAGAGATTGATATCAATAATTGGGATTCAGATGATCCTTTAGTTCAGGCTTGCCTTGATAGATTTAAAACTGATATGGGGGATAAATATAAGGATCATATTTTTTCAGAGGAAGAAATACAAGAAATCATTCGGGGCTTTTTTGAGCAGAATAGAGAGCTGCGTATAGGGAATGAGGAAAAGAAGCAAATGACTCAGATTATTGAGGATATTTTATACGCATATAATGAGCATACGAAGTCCCTTATGTCAAGCGGTGAAAGAACACTACATAACACGCTATCATCGGATTTTTCCAAGATAATGGATAAGCTGGGGGTGATAGAAGAACAACCTCATAAGGAAAACATTAAAAAGTTTTTGCGTGCGATTGAAATAAGTAAAGAAATTGAACTTGAAAATATTGAAGAACTTATTAACGGTGAATATGAAATTGACAGGTCAGAAATTATTGAAACGATACAGGCAGGACGAGAAAAATTAGTATCGATACAGGGAAATGCTGGTTCTGGTAAATCAGTTGTATGCAAAAAACTGTTAAAGGGAAAAGAATACGTATTAGTCACGCGAGCAGAGAATTTGTCCACAGGAAAGAAAGTAAACGAATTGTGGGATTGTGATGTAGAGGATGCAATCTTGTGGTTAGAAAATAAACCGCTGTATATATTTATTGATGCTATCGAATTTATTGCAGATTGTGGTGACAATGCATTTACGTTGTTGCAGGAGATATATAGGCTTGCAGATAAATACAGCAATGTATATATTATTACTTCATGTAGAACTACTGATAGTTCTGCGTTTATGAAGATTAATACAAAATATAGAATCAAAACATACGAGATTCCGGATTTGGCGAAAAATGAGATTGATAAGGTTGCTAAAAGTTATCCCATTATTTTATCCTTACAGCAGAATAAAAAATATTCGGATTTATTATGTGTGCCATTTTATCTCAATTTAATTGTATCGGGAGGATTTGTAGAAGAAAATATTAACGACGAGAATAATTTTAGAAATCTCATATGGGAAAGAATCATCTGTTTAAAAGACAAGTGCAAAAAATATGGTGTCTTACAAAGTGATGTTAGAAAAATTGTTGAGCGCATTGTTTTTGAACGTGCTAGTCGTTTTGTTGTTGGTGTTGATAGTGATATTGTAGATAGCGATATTCTAGAAGCATTGAAATCAGAAGGAATTATTGTCGAAAGCAGGAATAAGATTCGTTTGAAATATGATATTTTCGAAGATATTTGTTTTGAACGATATATAGATAAGGCGTTTGATGCATGTCATGGGTCGTATAATGTTTTTTTTGATGAAATAGAGAAAATCGGACGTTGCATATATAGGCGATACCAGATTTGGATATCTAACAAACTGTTTGTACAGGAGGCCCGCGAGAAATTTGTATATACACTGTTAACGGATAATAGTATTGAGGCAAAATGGAAAAAGCAAACAGAAATTGGGATAGTAAAATCAAAATACTGTGGATTGTTTTTCAAGGAATTTCAGGAGTTGCTCGATGAAACAGTGGTTGAAGAATTGTTAGATATAACAAACTTATATGCATTTGAGGCGAAAATTAATCATTCACCAGCATTAATAATGAATGTAACACCGATAGGAGCGGCACGTGAAAATTTAATTGGTATGGTTTTTGAAGAACGCATAAGTTTAGATAAAAATAGAACTTCTATTATTAAGCTGTGTGATGATTATGCAAATTGTTTTTATAAAACTGCGGATACTGAAGAAAAAGCATACAAAATAATAATTAGATATATTGACGAGCTAATAGAAAAGAGTAAAGAGGAAAAATCATATTATCAACATGATGAAGAGATTGTGCAGCTTTTCCTTATTGTTGCCAAAATGGCCAAGTCATCTAAGTCATGGCTGAAAGAATTTGTTGAAAATATGATAGTAGAATATTGCTCTGGAACTAGTAGAAGGGACAGTGTTGCTGAAGAGATTCTAAAGGCGGTTGTGAAAAAATGTCCACTTTTATTTGCTATGGAATTACCCGAATTGGCATGTAAATCAGCGGAAACATTATGGGGACAAAGAGTGTCAAGAAAGCATTTTAGGTATGATGGATATGACCATAATAATGTGAGAGCGTATGGTCTATCTGACAATGCAAATCACTTCGACAATAATGAAAACGGTGTGTATAATAACACTTTTTTCTGGTATGTTATGAGATGTGACTTCGTAAAAGGCCTTGAGTGGGCAATATCATTTGTTAATAATGCAGTACAGACATTTGCAGAGAATAAGCCAGATGAGATAACAAATATAGAAATTTTTTTTCCAAAGGAAAACAAGAAAAGAGTGTATTTGGGTAATGGATGGTTGTGGATGGCAGATATCATGGAACATAACCTTCCGGTGGTATTGACGGACATTGTTTTTGTAATAAAGAAGACTGTTATTAATTCTATGAGAAATTCTTCTGACAGTGCATATATTAAAGGCTTGGCAGAATATGTTAAGAGTACTATATATGAAAAGGCAAACAACGTATTGCTTTTGTCTATTATTGAGGCTATAGGGATGAATTATCAAAAAGAAATGCCGGGATATGCATTAGAATTAGCATCCAGTATGGAATTAATATATTTTGATATTTATCGTAGTGGCGAATTTATTTCTAATCCGACAAAAGAATTGTTGGAAAAGCAGATTATGCTATCGATGGGAGTTCCAGAAATAACCAGAAGATATGAAAAAGACGAAAAGTGTGCGTGTAATTTGCAACAATATTTTGCTAATTTGTATCTTCGTGGAGATGAAGGAATAAAAAATAGATGTCATGTTATTTTAGATTACTTATATTCTATATACGATGAAAAAACTTATCCTAATGAGAATTTGCAGATTCAGAAAATGGATTTTCGCGATGCTGCTATGACGGCAATAGACGAAAAGACAATAATGATAGAACCGCAGATCAAGGGGGAAGCTCAAAAGATTGTAAAAAACAATGAAGATGAAAATGAACCATTATTGAAAATGAATGAAATATTAAATCGTTTGGTAAGTGATATCAATGAGAAAAAAGCCGATGCTGATCAAATTGTTTCAGTAATTGATACTCTTTGTGAAAAGATGAAGGATGATTATCGTATTGAAATGCAGTTTGAATCAATACTTGTTACGTTGATTGCTTCAGCTTTGATAATGCCAGATGTTACGGACGAACAGCGAAATAAACTAGTCGATGAATGGATTAGGCGTGTAAAGAAAATATTTTTAAATCAATCTTATGTAGCTGAAGTTAATATGGTAATTGCATTGTGGGAACAATTGAATAAAGATATAAATAACGACCTTAAACAGCAGATATTGTTAATGATATTAAAGAGTATAATTAATGACGATAATTCAGGATTAATTAGCCAGATAGCAGAATTAACAAAGTATTTTTTGGCAAAAAATAAGAATTATGCAAGTAGGATTTTTAATACAATTATTATGCTTGCAGAAGATGAGATGAATCATCAGAAGTTTAATGCTGCATTTATAAAAGAAAATCGTAATGATGCTGAGTATCAATTTATTCCCAATATGGTTCCTAAATTATGTGGAGTAGACCGTTGGATTCAAGAAAATAATGGTAATGAATATCAAAATAAGAGGTCCGAGATAATTCAAGAATATTTGTATGATGGTAAGGGGATAGATCTTTCTGAGTTTGATATCAGTAATTATGATATAGACCTTCTCTGTAATATTGCATGTTGTGGATTGGATACAGCAGATGAGAGATTTGTCATAGTTATTAATTCGATTGTGCAATGTATGATTGAAATATGGCATGAAAACTGTAAAGAAATGCGGGCTCATGAAATAATTGACACATTTCAAGAACACAAAGTATCCTCTTATTTTCAAAGAGAATTGAATATGACAGGACGAAATCCAGAAGCTGTTTATGATATTCTGTTTAAAGGAACTGACTTTTCGATATTTACCAGAGATACAGTGGATTTTTATGAAGATGTTCTTAGTGGCTTTTTGGTGTCATATGTTGATGGATTTAGGGAGAAGGGTAAGAGAGATGACATTGAGAAGAAGATTCGAATTCTTGAAACTTATGTAAATAGTATTACAGAGGACTATGTAAGAAATATTCTTGAAAAGAGATTGTTCCTTTGTAAAGGAAGATTTAGCAGATGGGATGTAAACAAAGTAAAGGCAGAATATAGTTATAAAGATAAGTGCTTTCTGAATGTACAGATTGAGAAGTATGGCTCCAATCATTTGAACGATGTTCTATATACAGTATATTTGCTCAATATTAGTGAACTCTTACCAGAAATATTGATATCTATTAGTTCGTGCTTTACAAAAGCTATTAGAAATAGCAAAGAACAGTTTGCAAAAGAGATAATAGATTCACAAGTGATAGTTGATATGATTATCTTAAAATCCTTTATATTCTATAGCGATGAAATAAAAAAGGATGAGAAGCTGATTAATGCATATGAGGACATACTATTAGCATTGACAGAAATAAGAAATGAGAAGGCTGCTGTACTATTGGATGAATTTCGAATTCATTGATTTCAATGTAAAGATTGGAAGATAGAACTGGGATGTTAAAAAGAATTGAACAGAGTTATATCGTTGCACCATTTGGAAGAAATTAGTGATAATTAAAAAAGGCGGTGAAATATATATTAGAGAAATGGTAGATCTTAGTCTCACCAGTCTCAAATTACTATGAGACTGGTGAGACTGTTCTAGTTGATTTCTGGAGAAAGTAATGATAAACCTTAGGTGCGTAAATTATTGTTTCGAAGCTTTACACATATTTTTATTGAAGTGTTTTGGTTACAAAGCACTTTATTAACTATGTGTGTAAAGTCTGAAGTCTGACCTGTTAGTCTGCACATGCATAGTGTACAGGCTTTTTTATTTTGGGTCAGGCTTGGAGGTGAAAAGAATGCGAATCAATAAGAAAAATGCTCTGAGATTATGGGAGATGTGTAAACGTCAAATCTGGCGCCTTGGCTGATTAATCTTTTTGTGCCACACTCTAAATAACACGAAAAAACTATTAGTTTTTTAGAGGAGGCTAAAGCGCATGGATCAATTAACTCACAATGTCCGCAGGTCGAACTGGATAAACATCATTCGACAGTGCCAGGACAGACCGGCA
>OHRL01000851.1_pt1 | contig 20209 bp, 4 predicted proteins | sample 1578331 | NCBI WGS metagenome assembly OHRL01 (sample SAMEA3879608, study PRJEB24766) | human gut metagenome | biome: human-associated habitat; feature: feces | place: USA | collected 1985/1987
TCCCTCCGGTAGTCGCCCGAATTTTTTCGGGTGACAGCACCTCACCTTTGACAAGGGAGGCAAGGATATGGCGCGGGGCAAGGGATAGTGCGGTTTTGGGAGGGTTGGTGTCAGTGCTGTTGTACAGATAAAGTCACGAAAATATTAACTCCTTGTCGGTGCGGAAAATGTTTTAGGCAGTGCTTGGCAAAATATTTCACTTGAACGGTGGCTGTAGGGTGCCGTTTTTTGTATTATGAGCCGCATTTATGACCGTTTGCGCCGTTATAACAACCGTTCGTGCCAAAAAGTTGAAAATTAAAAGCAAATGAGTTATGATATAATTATAAAATTATAAGGGGGAGAAGTATGCTCATCTGCGTTTACGATACCGCAAACGAGGCGGAGATACTGAAAGCGAAAATAACACAAATCGCAACGGCGGCATATCGAAGAATTGCCTACAAGGTATGTCAGAGGTATGAGAGCTTTGTGACGGAGTGTAAGACGGCTGACCTTATAATCGTGCTTGCCGACGGAGCGGACGGTATGGAGGGCGTTATTGCGGCGAAGAATGCCGATAGGGATACGCCTGTCATATGGCTGTCGGACGATGAGGGATTCGGGGCGCAGTCATACAGACTTGGCTGTACCTATTTCCACAAGAAGCCGATACCGCTTGAAAAGCTGAAGGAGGCACTGCATAAGTGCAGGTGCATGGCATAAGCACGGGTAAATCTACAGGAGGAAAAACATGAAGAAAAAATTTGTACGGCTCATAAGTGCGGTGCTGTCTGCGGCAATGACGTTGACGGCTGTACCGTTATCGGCATTTGCCGAGGGCGAGGGACATACGCATGACGGCGAGGGCAATGTCATCACGACACCGCTTGATTTCAGAGAAAAGACGGCGGACGAAAACGGTGCCGGCTGGAGCTGGGATCATGACACAAAGACGCTGACGCTTAACGGAGTGAACATTCAGGCGACAACAGAAGAGAATATGATGAGCGTCGTAACAGTCCCCGACGGTACGAAAATAGTGCTGAACGGTGAAAACACTATCGTACAGACCGATACCCTCGAAAGCGATACATACGTTCTCAGTGCCGTAAATAATAAAGAGGTCAATTGTGACGGCACAATGACGATCAGCGGCGACGGTGTGCTGAATGCAGAGAACCGCTCTACAGACAGTATGGCACGCTCTCTCGGCGGATCAATAATCCTGAACGGCGGTACAGTAAACGCAACAGGTACTGTAAAGACAAATTCGCTTGAAATACATAATGACGGTGTGCTGAACGCAAATGCGACAACTGCATCTTTTGAGGGTGTGGCTGTCAATGTCAGCGGCGGCATTACTGTTGACGGCAACGGCAGTCTTACTGCAGTAGGTTGTGCTAATGAATCTACGTTAAACAGTGCAATATTGCTTACCAGTAATTTCGGTGACAAAATTTCCGTCAGCGAAAACGGCAGTATTACTGTGCCTGAAGGCAATGCAGCAAGAGTCGGAATATACTACAGCGGAAACAACGGCGACGGAATGGATGCCGAAATAAGCGGCGGTAAGGTCACTGCTTATGGTGCTAAGTATGGCATTTACAAAGTAAACCTTATAATGAGCGGTACAGGCTCGGTATATACTACGGGCGGTTCATACGCTATCGGTCAAACTGTACCGACAATAGACGAGGACGAATTTGTAGTAAAGGGTTCGACCGAGTCCAAGGCTTCGGAAAGTGCTGTAACAGGCGAGGTCAAGCTTAACGGCGGCTATTATGAGATTGACGGAGCGGACGCTAAGACGGTAGTTATAAAGCCTGATACTTCTCCCCGTATAATACTCGGAAAGCAGACAGGAATATTCAAGACGGAAGAGTATGAAATAATTGAAGGCATGGACATGACTGATACCAAGCTCAAGGGTACGGGTTACTTTGATATTACTCTGAAGAATATGAGCGATGAAGAGTTTGCAGACGCAAGAGGCTATTTCGGCGGCGATGAACCCGATTTATCAGCAAGCATAATCAAGACCGATTACGGCTGGGTGTGCATGGTCTGCGATACCGAGTTTTCGACTACATACGACACTGATAATACTCTTACAATAAAGTGCGGAGATATTGTATCCAATACCGTTCAGGTAAAGTCGAATGCAAACCGTTTCAACAAGGTTACACAGGGTGACAACACAAACAGAACGGTTTTCTATACAAACACTTCGCAGGAAGAGAAGGACAATTACAAGCTTGTAAGCACCTATACGGTTGACAGTGAAAGCATAAGCTATAACTGGTACAGTACGAACAGTGCATACAGTGCAGATGAGCTCGGTGCGGCAGTATCCGGAAGCAACGGCGAATTCAAGCTTGCGGATAATATTCCTGCCGGAAATTATGTTCTGTATTGCGATATAACCTATTCAGACGGTGACAGCACAGAAACTGTTACAGAAAAATTTACATTTACATATAAAGAATGTGCACATGAAAACGGTTATTCCGACGGTAAATGCACAAACTGCGGAGCGTTATGTGATCACAGCGATATTGACATTGGCATGGGTAAGTGTAACAAGTGTGAGCGTCAGTTTGTTGCTACGATCAGCACAGACGGCAATGCGCCGACAGGCTATGACACGCTCGCAGACTGCCTTGACAGCATTACTGCCGATACCGGAAACTATGTTAAGATCTATCAGGATATCGGCGATACATCGGCAACTGCAACTTTAGATACTATAGATGTAAAACACAATGTTATGGTTGACCTTAACGGTCACAAGCTGAACAATATCAAACTTGGGGTCAACAAAGACGTCACGCTTACATTAACCGGCACAGCGGGCAGTTATGTTACGCAGGTGTATGTTCGCAAAGGCGGCGGATCATTCATAATTGACAGCGAAGCAAATGTAGAATTTAATACAATTTTTGTTGAGGACAGTGCACGGCTTGCTGTAAACGATGGCGCAAAAGTAACTACAGAACAGTTGACTGTGATAGCATCCGTGAATGATGACGGAACTACAACGACATCTGTAAAGCTCGCTACGGGAATGAAGTTAGGTGGGCTGACATATCATCGCCAAAACAATTCCGGCGCTCTGAAATTAGGCAATCTTCTTGATGTTACCCGGCAGGCACTGCGACGTGAAGATAACGGCAATTATCTTGATCTTTATAAAGAATATGGAAGTATGGGTTATTCCGTTGCGCTTACTGTTGTTGAGCATACTGACGCTGACCACAAATACGGCAGTGGAACAGGCAAGTGCGAGGAGTGCGGAAAGCCCTGCGAGCATGGCGGTGATATAAACACGGACACCGGCATCTGCTCAATCTGCGGTGCGGTTGTGTCTGTCGCACTCTATACAGACAAGAACGGAAACTTACAGTATGTAGATACCGATGAGCTTCACTCTTTACTGAATGAATACAACGGAAGCGGCACGATAAAGCTGTTTAAGGATTATTCTAAACCAAGCGCTCAGTATGACTTATACGGAGAACTTACAATTGACTTAAACGGACGCAGATTAAATATCCGGAGTATTACTCCTTGCAAAAACGGAAAGCTTACGATCAAAAACAGCGGCAATCCGGTTATGCTCGGTTGTAATGTATATCCGACAAACGACGCTTCATACGCCGGCGGTACGCTTATAATAGACGGCGATGTAGTTTTAGACACTTCGATCTATGTATATGATTCGAGTACGGTTATATTGAAAGCCGGTGCATATCCAGCCGGACTTTACGCCAGGGACAGCAAGACATTATACGATATGCTCGGAGAGGGTAAGGCTTTCTTCAAGACTGACGGAACTCTTTTCAACGCAAACGTTAAGGAAATATCAAGCAGTGAAACGCTGACAGTCAAAGACCACAGCCATACCTATGTTGACGGCGAGTGCGGCTGCGGATATGTTTGCCCTCACAGCGATGTTAACAGCGAAACGGGTAAGTGTAACGAGTGTGAATATCAGTATGCGGCTGTTATCGTAAAGGATGGGGCTGTAGCTTCCGTTTATGAAGAAAATGAGATGGGAGCGGCTTTTGAAGCGGCTGACAGTGACGCAAACACCGGCTGTACATTAAAAGTATACAAGAATTATGCAGGCAGCTATACAACACTCAGCCGTAAGTTCACGCTGTGGATCGCTGAGGAAGCCAATGTAGGTACGTTAACTGTTTCGGGAGATATAACCGTTACGGGATCGGAAAAAAATAATAGTATTTATGGCGATTTCAATGTAGTGGACGGCGGTAAGCTGACATTTGACGAAAACTGCGGCGCTAAGGGAACTGTGTCGGTAGGTGCAGGTACATTTGACTGCTATCGTTCACTCGGCATAATACTCAATATAAACGATGCAAGCAGTGACGTAATTCTTCACGACGGAGCTTTCCTAAAAATACGCTATAACGGCGGCGGGGACAGAGCAAACGCAGAAATACTGACTTTATTGGCTGAGAACCGTATGTTTATGACGTCTTCCGCTGTGCCGATAGACGGCTCAAAAACACTGTTGAAAGACGGTTTTGTAACACCTGTTATTGTAGCACCACATGAAGATCACAGTTACGACAGCACAACGGGCAAGTGCACGATTTGCGGTAAGCGGTGCGGTCATACGGATGTTGACAGCAAAACGGGTATGTGCAAAACCTGTCAGTATGAGTTCGTTGCTACGCTGACTGTAGGCGACAAGGTAACCGGCTTTGATTCACTGAGCGATTGCCTTAGCAAGACTTCAGAAGACAGCGAAAACTATGTAAAGATTTATAAGAATATCGATGATAGAACAACTATAAATGTAAATCATACTGTTACTGTTGACCTTAACAGTCATAAGCTGTATTATATCGAACTCAAGGTCAACAACGACAATGGTGCCGGTAATCTTACATTGACCGGCTCAGAGGACAGCTATATTAGTCAAGTGGATGTTTGCGGAGGTAGAACATTTAAAATTGATAGCGACGCAAATATAAACTTCGAAACAATTTTTGTTGAGGCAGGTGCGCGGTTCGAAGTAAGCTACGGTGCAAATGTAACTGTAAATACTTTGGTCGTGAAGGAATCTTTAAAGCTTTACGGAAGAACAACAACATCTGTAAGGCTTGCTACGGGAATGAGAATAGGTACGTTGATGTATGAACTCGACCGCAACTCCGGCTCCGGCAACCTGCTGCTTTATTCTCTGCTTGGAGAAGGTAAGGCACTGCAATATGACAACAGCGGTGAGTATGTTGATATTTATGAAAAGTTTACATCAAAGATTATACACGATTCGTTTACTGTTGTAGATCATTACGAACACAGCTACGACAAAGCAACGGGCAAGTGCGTCTGCGGATATGTATGCCCCCACAGCGATGTTGACAGCAAAACGGGTGTATGCTCTATCTGCAAATATCAGTTTACTGCGGGCGTTTCGGGCGTGGGAACAGCGAAGTATTTCGATAATATAGACGACGCTTTTACTGCGGCATTATCGGCGGAAAACAACGGCTGTACGCTGACATTGTATAAGAACTGTGAGATTACACAGAACGTAGAAATCGGCAATACAACGGTTACTGTCGATGTGAACGGATATTTACTCGGCGGAGAGGCGGATATAAGTGTAAATAACGGTGGTGTGCTGTACCTTAAGGACAGCAGGAAAAGCACCTACTACGGATGCATAGACGCACCTTTTAGTGTAAACGGCGGTACGCTTATAAACGGTACTGCAGACGGCGGCAGTTCAGCCGCAGATGTACTCAATTTAGTCATTAACAGTGCTAAGTGTGTCGAAATATACGGCGGCATATTTGAGAATGTTTATATTGCACACGCAAGCGGTGTAGCTTTATACGGCGGAAGGTACAACACCATCTGCGGCGAGGAAAGCAACAGCACACCTGTAAACGATCTGCTTGCAAAGGGTTATGCATTTGCGACCGTACAAGAATTCACAACTCTCCCCGAAAGTATAGTTGACGGCAGTGCGAAGACGATCGGCGACGGACTTACAAATGTCATGGTTGTAGCGCATGAGCATAGATACAACGTGGAAACGGGCAAGTGTCCGTGCGGCGTTTGTGCGCTTGCTATATTTACCGAGACAACACAAAGCTCTGAAACTTATACATTTATTGAAAGCGAAACACAGTTTAAAAATATTGCGGAAAATGAGGCTGACGGTGTATTAAAGCTGACCGGCGATGTAGATTGTATTGTTAAGGGCATAATAATAAACGGCAATAAAACGATCGACATGAACGGTCATACGCTGAATGTTTCGGTCGGTACCGAGGAAATAAGCGCAGTAGCGGTTTACGGAAATGTAACCTTTGAAAACAGCGGAAGCAGCCGTGCAGTTATAAACGCCACCGGCGTTTATTCCTATGGAATGGTAACTGTAAACGGAGATATTGAATTCGATACTTTTGCAACATTTGAAGACGGCGACGCTTTGATCAATGCCGGAGTATTCAAGAGCATTTATGTTCAGGGAAGAAGTGTAATTGAAATACTGGGTAGCGGTAAGGCGCTTGCAAGTGAAAGCGGAGAAATACTGAATGCAAGCGTACAACAAATATACAGAGCAGGCGATAATATATTTGTTACGGCTCACCCGAAGCATACATACGATGATCACGGCAACTGCGCTTGCGGATATAAGTGTCTGCATGACGGCGAGGGTCAGGTAAATGAAGACAGCGCCAACAAGGTGTGCAGTGAGTGCGGTGCGAAAATTTACGCAAAGGTAACTACTGCCGACGGAAAGGTAAAGTATTTCGACGACATAACCGAGGGCTTACGGTATGCGGATAAGGCTGAAAACAAGGGCTGTGTTTTCACTCTTGTAACAACCGGTGGACTTGAGAACGATATTACATTGTCAAGCGGTCAGTTTACTATTACCGCGATCGACGACAATTATATCAACGCTTATACACGGAAGATCAATATTAAGGGTGCAGAAATTACTGTTGAGAACTGCGCTTTTAATTGCTTTGTAGGTTTATATAGCGGTTCTCTTACATACCCTGAAGGCTCGACCTCCGTTTGCATTAACGGTATTAGTGTATTTGGCGGTACTTTAAATATCAGTGACGGCGTAAGTGAAAACTTCGGCGCTAATAAATTTACTATATCAGACACTGCAACGGACGCAAAGGTGACTATAGGCGGCGGTATTTACAGTGAGATCAAACTCGGACAGTATACGTTTAAGGATATACTGGCAAGCGGCACTCGCTTAATAAGCGTTGAATACTCGCAGGAGACTGATGAGATAATAGCTACTAATGAATTATTATACAGCATTGTTTCCGAACAAAACACCTTGGGCGTTGATGATGACAAAGACTATCGGTTTGTCAAGTGCGACCATAAGAATGAGGACGGCAGTTATGCCTTTAATGAGGGCGGTATATGCAAATACTGTAACTCTGAGTTTGCCGCAAGCGTAAGCTATACGGTTGACGGAAGTGCAAAGACAGAGCTGTTCAGCGATATATGCGACGCTTTTGACAAGGCTAATGAGATAGGTACGGCTACAGTAACGCTGTATAAGGATATTACAGACAGCGAACGTACACAGGAGATTACCGTTATGGGCAATGTAACGCTTGAACTGAACGGTAAAACACTGGGTGGTCGTTATGGCATAGCGCGTATATCGGTATCTGACGGTGGCACGCTTACTGTAAACGGCGATGGCGATATGGATACACCTATTTACGTTAATGAAAACTCAAAATTAGTCATTAATGGCGGTGGATACTTCAATTCTGTGTCAGTTAAAAAAGGAGGCAACGCAGAAATAGGCGGCGGCACTATACGAGGTCTGTCCGTTCGCGGTAACGTAAAACTCAGCGGCGGTAAATTCAATGACATCGAGATACTTAACGGCAATCTTGAATCTGTACTGGCTGACGGTTATGCTTATAAAGTGGACGGCGGTGCATGGCTTTCAATTGCAGAACGTGCAGAGAGCGTTTATAGCAGTTTGAATAACAACGATAAACCGTTGAGTGTAGAAGAAGCGCCGATAAAGAGCGCAAGTATTGCGTGGGTAGGCGAAGAAGCGCCTGTTATATACCGTAACGGAGAGAAATATTTATACGTCGATATTACATACGAATTGGCGGTCGGTTCAAGGGGTGCAACCTATTCGGATTTTGTAAACGGCAATAATCGCATTAAAGATTATAATTTGTACAATAAATATATGGTACACTGTTATGAAATCGGTAAGCTTGCGGCTAAAGACGGCGAGGTTGAATATTACATTGTACTTAAGTGCAACGGATACGAATATAAGTCGAATGTGCTTAAGCTTACACTTGCGACCTGCTCACACCCGAAGGATAGCTTTTCATACGAAAACGACGGTTTTGTAATCTGCGGTATATGTGATGCATTGATAGAAGCCGAGGTAGTAGATGCTGACGGCAAGTCGTTAGGCTATGCGGATATAGAGAGTGCCATAAAGCTGGCACAGGAGAACGAGGGCAGCACTGTAAAGCTGATGTCGGAAGGAGTATCTGAGTCCGTTACCGTGACAGGCGGCAGGTTTACTGTTGACTTTAACGGTAAGAAGGTATTTTATCAGTTCGATGTCAACGGCGGTGACGTGACTTTCACTTCTTCGGTAAAACAAGCCGATGTAGAAACTCTGATAAGCGGAATCACAGTTAACGGAACTGACGCTGAGGTTACAATTGACGGTAAAATCAAGCTGGGAAGTGTAACATTAACAAGCGGTGCGCTTGCAGTAAACAGTGCCGAGAGTTATATTAAAGAACTGTCAATAAATGGCGGAAAGGCTGTTGTAAACGGTGCAAGAATCGGTGCACTGAATACTTTCGGCGGTGAATCGGTCATCAATTATGTTACAGCCGATTCTTTAAGCGTGAATATCAACGGGTCCGGTAGCATCTCTATCGTAACCGGCGAGTTCGGCAGCACCACTTGCAAAACAGGCTTAGGTATGGCAATTGCGAGTGGAAGCGTAGTTTTCGGCAATAGTATGAATGGCATTACTGTTTACACATACGAAGCTATTCAGACCATGACCAAAACCGATAGAATTTTTGTTGATAAGTGCGTCCATAAGGGTGAAAAAGGCAGTTATGTGCTTGACGGTAATCCCTGTCCTTACTGCAATGAGGAAATCGTTGCAACTGTAAGCTATACGGCAAACGGCGGCGAAGAAACGGATCTGTTCAGCGATATTTATGACGCTTTTGACAAGGCTAACGAGGTAGGTACGGCTACTGTAACGCTGCAGAAGAACATCACGGACGATATTACAGATACGATAGCTGTTACAGGCAATGTTACGCTTGAACTTAACGGTAAAAGGCTCTCACAACCCGGTACTGATGTATGGTATTCCATAGAAGTAACGAGCGGTAAGCTGACCGTTAACGGCAGTGGCTTAATAAAACGTGTTGCCGTTCGCAACAGCGGCGATGCGGAAATCAACGGTGGTACTTTCTCTGACTTCATAATTAAAGACGGCGGTAACGCTGTAATTAAAGGCGGTCAATTCTACAGCTTACAGGTTTACGGCGAGGGCAGAAACGTAGGACAGCTTCTTGCGGATGGCTATGCCTATTGGAGTTTTATCGATTCCGGCATCTGGTCTACTATTGCAGAGCGTGAAAAGCAGGATATAGCTAATGTAGAAGTAAAGGAAGCGCCGATAAAGAGTGCAACGGCGACAGCAAATAAGACTGTGCTGTACCGCAACGGCGGAGGTGCACGGCAGATCTCATTTAAATTCAATGTTAAGACAAGCGACGGATACACGGTAAGTGATGCCAATAAGGTCACAGTCGGTTTATATGTCGGCGATACCTTAATAAGAGAGAGCGACTTCGGCGGAAATTCATCTACGTTTGCAAATGCAAGTGAAATTTCCGATACTGACGGCACTGTAAAGGCACATCTTGTTATCAAGCTGAACGGATATGAGTATGTGACGAATGATGTCGAGTTTGAAATAGCGACCTGTACGCATCCGTATGACGCATTAACGACAGACGAGTATGATTACTATTGTTGTTCGTTATGTGATGCCGGCATAAATGCGATACTTGTTAAAACAAACGGCGACAAGGCATGCTATACCGACAATGTGCCCGAAGCATTTGAATCAGCACAGCTTGAGGAGAACAACGGCTGTACATTAGAATTATACAGAGGTGTGAACAGAGACTGTGAGATCACACAGGGCAGCTTTACCGTTTTATTCAAGAAAACGGGAAGTGCATCTGCTGTGATCAAAGTAAGCGGCGGAAATGTCAAGTTCACGGGAGATGACGGCTGTACATTATCGAAGTATCCGGGAAGCTCGGTGGGATATCTCATAGCTGTAACGGGCGGCACGGTAACGTTTGATGACATAACTATCAACGATGACAGTATCAGCGTAAGCGGCGGCAAGACTGTTATAAACGGCGGTACTTATAATAAGCTGAGCGTCAGCGGAGGTACGGTCACTATAAACAGCGGTACATTCAGCAGCATAGATGTAAGCGCAGAGGGCAAGGCACTGAAAGATCTGCTCGGCGAGAACAAGGCGTTTGCGACAAGCGACGGAAAGCTGTTTGACGCAAGCAAGGTTTCGGAAAGCGATAATTCACTTACGGTAATCGACCACAGCAAGCATGAGTATGACGAAACGGGAAGGTGCGGCTGCGGTTATCAGTGCCCGCATGATGACGTTGATACCAAAGCAGGCGTGTGCAGAGAGTGTAACACAAAGATATACGCTGCAATCACTGTAAAGAGTGAGACCGGAACAACGGTAAAATACTTTGCAAAACTTACGGAAGCATTTGAGTTTGCGGCAAAGAACGAAAACAAGGGCTGTACGCTGAAAATGCTCAGAGATTTCTTCGATAGAAATACTGACATTAACGTAAACGGCGGAAAACTTACTGTCGATATGAACGGCTTTGGTGTCTATATCAATAGCTTTAACGGATCCGGAACCCGAATCACTATACGCAGTGACAGTAAGTGTACTTTTGGGGTTGAAAATGGATTTAGCATGGACGGCGGCACTGTTACTTTCTCGGGAGAGGTCAGCGTAGTTTGCCAGAATGTGAAATTAAATGCCACATACTTCTCCTCCTATGTTGAAACGCTGAAAATTGACACGCTGATTTTAGAAGACGGTGTTCTGCTTAAACAGCTGGCAAGTATCACGAATGCTAATATCGCTAATATAGACTGCTCAAGTGAAATTTATCTTTATCAAATTTTAGCGAGCGGCAGCCGTGTCGATTCTCAGCTGTACAGCGCTCTGAAAGCAAACGCTTCGTCAAACTTCGATAACGTAAGAATAATAAGATGCGACCACCCGGACGGTGTGGGCAGAGATAACCGTTGCATATACTGCAATTCATTGATCGCTGCAAGCGTAAGCTATACCGAGAACGGAGCGGAAAAGACAGAATATTTTGTTAAGGAAGATCTGGGAAAGGCGTTTGCCAAGGCAAACAGCGTTGCAAGTGCAACAATAACAATGCTGATGTCTTCCGTTTATGATACAGACTACCTCCCTGTTACAGGTGATGTTACACTTATTGCAAATGGCGATAACGCCATCTTGTATAATACAGTAAAGGTCGCCGATGGCGGTAAGCTGACACTTAGAGGCAACGCCAATATTTTCGCTGTAATTGCCGAGCCGGGCTCCAGGTTGACTGCCGAAGAAGCCACAAGAATCGCATATCTCACCGTAAACGGCGGAGATGTTAAGCTCAGCGGCGGACAATATGATAACATTACGGTAAAAGATGGCAAGATAACAGATATTCTGGCTGACGGCTATGCGTATAAGAAAACAGAGGGCGGTGCATGGCTGACGCTTAAAGAACGTGAGGTGTCGGAAGTAAGCGGTGTTACCGTTACTAAGGCACCGATAGTACAAGCAACGCTTAGCACAGAAATAAACAAGCTGTATCGCAACAGCAACGCAAATCCCACGCTGAAGTTCAACCTGTCTCTTGTTAACGGCTCGAACCTGAACGACTCGTATGTAAGTAAGAGATACGGTATAAACTCCTATGTAAGCGGAGATATAATTTATAGCAGCTTAAGCGCACTTGTAACTGACGCTAAATTGTCGGCAGACGAAATAATTGATAAGGCAGGCGACAGCGATGTTGCTGAGATATACTACGTAGTTACTACCGGTGACGGCTATGAAATAAAGTCGAACACTGTAAGCATAGACCTTGTTGACTGTGATCATTCTCAGGTGGCCGATCCTACAGCGGACAAGGAAACCGCAGGTAATATTACTACGCCGACATATTGCGAGATATGCGAGAGCAAGTTCAATGCAAAGATAACAAAGGGCGACGATGTCAGATATTATAACGATCTTGACGAGGCTGCGAAAGACGCTCAGAAGAGCGAAAACGAGGGCTGTACCTTATATCCGCTTTATAACAAGAACGGATACGGCGGTCAGTTAGTCATAACCGAAGGTAACTTCACGCTCAAGTACGCAGTTCGTACAGCGTTCTCACGTCCGATCATCATAAACGGCAAGGCAAAGCTGACGGTTACGGGACGTTGTGCGGTGACAGCGTTTGAGAATCAAGACGCATTCATAGTGCGGGGCGGTGATGTCACATTTGACGGGCTTGCAACAGGCAGCAATGTGACCATAAACGGCGGAAATGTTACAATGGCCGCAAACAACATAAATTGCCTTACTATAAACGGCGGTAATGTATCCATTTCGTCAGGTGGGTTTGCCGAAATCGTAACTACGGTCAGTGATAAGGTGATAGCCGATTATATCGATCACGGCTTCTGGGTACAGGACAGAGGAACAAAAGAGTGGATAGATATATACAGTCTTAATAAGGCAACGGCGTCATCGACAAGCGGTCTTACGGTACGGGTGTGTCCGATGCAGATAATTCAGCCGAGGAATAATGTATATTACACCAACGGCTATTATCCCGGCGACATACCGTCACTTCAAATAAATGCAGTGCCGTGGTATTCAGGCGAGGTCAACGCAGATGTTGCTTATCAGTGGATCGCCATTGATGAAAACGGCAACGAAACAGAGATAGAGGGCGCTACGGACAGAAAGCTGTCGCTCGAAAATCTCACAACGGGCAGGTACTACTGCCGTCTTACCTACAGCAATGCTGCAACGGCGGGAGTTTCGATGAAGTCGGACGTTGTAACGGCTACGATAACCGAATGTGAGCATTCCGGAGGAGAGGCTACCTGCACCGAAAAGGCAAAGTGTGAAATATGCGGTGCGGAGTATGGCGAACCTCTCGGTCACGACTATGTTGTAATTAAAGTAGTTGAGCCTGACTATCGCAACGAAGGCTACAGCGTATTTGAATGCACAAGATGTAAGGATTCATATATCGGAAACCGTGTTCCCGTAAAGCCTATTCCCGATGTGGAAGAAATAGCGGTTGAAAAGACGACATACAATGAAGTCGATATAAGCTGGAAGAATATAAGCGGTGTTGACGGATATTATGTCGAATGCTATGTCGGCAATCAGTGGAAGCGGATCGGCTTCAGCACGGACGGCGACAGAGTAGCGGCAAAGCTGAGCGGTCTTTCTGCAGGCCTTAAATATAAGGTAAGGATAGCGGCTTATGCAGGAAGATTCACCGGCAAGTTCAGATGTTTCTATGTTGATACCGTTCCTTCTCCCGTATGGAATATAAATACGGTGAAGGCTACCGATGAAACGGTAAGAATAAGCTGGAGCAGAAACACCAGAGCGGACGGCTACAAGGTAGAGTGGTACATTGATAATCAGTGGTCTGTAAAGACTGTTACCGGCAACAATAATATAGCGGCGGTTATAGACGGACTTTGTGCAGGAACACGATATAAAGTAAGGGTAAGCGCATATAAGGGCGACCTTTACAGCCCGTATACATACGGCTATATCGATACGCTCCCGTCAAAAGTTACGGGTATTACGCAGACAGTAACATCTTCTTCGTTTACGCTTACATGGGATAAGAATGAAAGTGCGGACGGTTATACTGTTCAGTACTATGCAGACGGTAAGTGGAATGAAAAGACGCTGACCGGCAATGGCAAAACTGCTGTTACCATAGGCTCGTTTAAGGGCTACAAAACCTACAAGGTCAGAATAAAGGCTTATAAGGGTGAGCTTCAGAGTACATTCGACGATATTTATATCACTACCGCTCCGACAAAGGTCAGCGGTCTTAAGGTAAAGAGCGCAGTTGACTCAAAGGCGGTTGTTATATGGAATGCGGATGCAACCGCTGACGGATATAATGTAGGATATTATATCGGCGGTAAGTGGGTTGAAAAGACCATAACCGATAATAAGACAGCAATGGCTGTGCTTGGCGGACTTACACCTTACAGCACATATAAAGTAAGGGTAAGAGCGTATAAGGGCAATCTGTACGGTGATTACAGCTATACTACGGTTACTGCAGTGCTTTCACCGGTAACCGATATCAAGGTTGTATCGGCAAAAAGAAACTCGATAACCGTTAAGTGGGGTAAAAACGCCAGTGCAGACGGATATAAGGTTGAAATTTACAAAGGCGGCAAGTGGGTCAAAAAGACGTTAAAGGGCAGTGCGAATGCTACTGTCACTATTGGCGGACTCAGGGCCGGAAGCGTGTATAAGGTAAGGATTGCGTCTTATAAGGGTGCAAATACAAGCGCTTATACTTATGCAAATGTGAATACAGCCAAATAAGCTGACAGTAAAAAAAGAGAACACCGGGCGACCGGTGTTCTTTTTTGTGCATCAGATGCGTTTTTACTATAAGAACAAGCTGAGCCGTAAGCAAGGGTGCTTACGGCTTGGTTTGTATAATTATAACGTTAATATCCGCCGGTAACGTAGTCTTAGCCAAGCTGAAACAGTCGGAACGGCGAATCCGGTGCGGCTCACAGCCGCAAAAAGTGTACTGCGAAGAATATGGCAGTACACTTAATTGCATATTTATAACGTTAATATCCGCCGGTAACGTAACTTTAGCCAAGCTGAAACAGCCGGAACGGCGAATTTGGTGCGGCTCACAGCCGCCGCTTACTTGAAGTATCTGTTCAGCAGACCCTCGAAAGCCTTGCCGTGACGGGCTTCATCCTTAGCCATCTCGTGAACTGTGTCGTGGATAGCGTCAAGATTTAACTGCTTTGCTCTCTTAGCAAGGTCAAGCTTGCCCTGTGTAGCGCCGTGCTCTGCGGCAACTCTCTTTTCGAGGTTTTCCTTAGTCGATGCGCTTACAACATCGCCTAAAAGCTCTGCGAACTTTGCTGCGTGTTCAGCCTCTTCCCAAGCTGCCTTTTCGTAGTAAAGGCCTACCTCGGGGTAACCTTCTCTGTGAGCGGCTCTTGCCATAGCGAGATACATACCTACCTCTGTGCATTCGCCCTCGAAGTTTGCCTTTAAGCCTGCGATGATCTCCTCATCCTCAACAGCCTTTGCAACGCCTACCTTATGCTCGTCAGCAAATACCAGCTTATCGTTTTCCTTGAGTTCTGTGAACTTGCTGCCGGGAACCTTGCACTGGGGGCAGAACTCGGGAGGTGTATCTCCCTCATGAACGTAACCGCATACCGGACATACCCACTTTTTCATAGTAAATTACCTATCCTTTCATAGTGATAAAATCTTTATTTTCTTATTGTTGTTAGCGAAATCAGTAACGTTTACTGATTTGTTGATTTTATTATAACCGATATGTCGGCGTTTGTCAAGAGGTTTTTGAAAATTTTTTTGTAAAAATTAGGTTAGTTAGGACTTACTTAGGTGGTTGAGGTTTTGGAAGGGTTGGTGAGGGGCGAGTTGTGATTGTGAGAAGGCTGTGGGGATGTCAGTAATCGGTGTAACGATCCCTCAGTCTTGCGACAGATAGGGTTGAGCGGATATTAACGTTGATTAAATCGCAGAATGTTGCAATTTATAATAAGAAAAAGTCTTGTCGCAATCCAGCTCCCTTTGGCAAGGGAGCCAAGAATGTTTGCGATTTGCTACATTTTGCGAAACCGGCAAAGTGTTTATAAGCCAAGTTTGGCGTTTGCAGTTTATATGCGGTTGTGATGAATTGTAGGAATATTCGTAGGGGAGTGGGCTTGCCCCTCCCGAAACATCATTGCAATTATCAAAAATCAAGTTAATATATAAAAATGAAAATTTGATTGCAATCCGCTATTGATGATTGATAGATTAAAAACGCTGAGAAAATCAATAACTACGGTGCAACGGGAGGGGCAAGCCCCTCGCCCTACGAAAAGTGAGAGGAATAATGCGGTTTTGGAAGTTTAGGGCGGCGAGGGGGATTACCGTTTTCAGCCGATTAAATACCGTTTGTGCCTTTTCGTTGCAATTGCCGAGAAAAACGATTATAATTAATATGTGAGAATATGGTTATAATTACGGCTAAGAGAAAAGGAGAGCTTATGAGAAAAACAAGCGAAAAGATATTACGGACACTGCTTGCGGCATCGGTACTTGCAACGGCTGTGCTTTCAAGCGGTTGCCTTGACGATGAGGAGGAGATTTCCGACAGCACGGCAAGCGACAACAGGCAGACGAGCGACGGCGGCAATGCGGAAAGTAGCGAAGGCAGTGATAATAAATATGACGGAAGTGTTACGGGCAGTCGTGCGTCAAAGCTGACGTTCAGCGGTTCGGACGGGATAAGCATTGCAAGAAAACAGCGTGAAGCCGAAAAACCTATGGGCGAGGACGGCACACAGACGGTATTCATTTATATGTGCGGAAGCGACCTTGAAAGCGAGAACGGGCTTGCAAGCGGCGACATTGAGGAAATGATCGCAGGGTCACAAAGCGAGAACGTGAAGTTCGTCATTCAGACGGGCGGTGCCGGAGCGTGGGCGGATACATACGGCATCTCTGCCGAAAAGACACAGCGTTATGTTGTAACGGGCGGAGAAATAAGCCTTATCGAAGAAAAAGAGTCTGTCAATATGGGCAAGGAGGATGTGCTTGTCGATTTTTTAAGCTGGGGTATAGAAAACTATGCGGCGGCTAAAATGGGGCTTATCTTCTGGAATCACGGCGGAGGAAGTATAAGCGGCGTGTGCTTCGATGAGCTTAACGAGAACGATTCGCTGTCGCTTGAGGAGATAGACACTGCGCTTACATCTGTATATGGCAAGATGACGGATAAGTTTGCGTTCATCGGCTTTGACGCTTGCCTTATGGCAACGGTCGAAACGGCGAATATGCTTGTTCCGCACGCAGACTATATGTTTGCATCGGAAGAAACGGAACCGGGCTACGGCTGGGATTATACCGAGATAGCAGGCTTTATGGAAAGTAATCCGACAGCGGATACAGCCGAACTCGGAAAGACGGTCGCTGACAGCTTTATGGCATCGTGCGAGGCTATCGGCGCAGGCGGCGAGGCTACGCTTTCGATAACGGATCTCAGCCGTATAGACGAGCTTGTAAAGGCAGTGAATGATGCCGCCGAGGAAATGAACGATATTTCTTCCGACCCTGCACTGCTTGCAAATGCGGTAAGAAGCATCTATACCGTAAGAGCATACGGCAGTAACAACGATACAGAGGGATATACCAACATGGTGGATCTCGGCTCTATGATAGCGGCTACGGTATCGGGCGACAAGGCGGACAAGGTTATGTCGGCGCTTGAAAAGGCGGTAGTGTATAACATCTACGGCGAGGACAAGGACGGCTCAACGGGGCTTTCGACCTACTATCCGTTCGGCGTTTCAGGCTCTACCGAGCTTGCCACATTCGGCAAGGTGTGCGTAAGTCCGTACTATATGACGTTTGTTGACAGAATCGCATACGGCGCACAAAACGGCAGTACGGACGGGTACAGCGGTGAAAAAACATGGCTTGCGGACGGTGCGGTGTACTGGAGCGACGGGGATTATTCCGACTATGAGAGCAACTGGGAACATTACAACAACAAGACCGACAACATGGGCTTCTGCGGTGATAAGAGCAGTGTGCAGATAGATGTCGGCCCTGTGCTTGATGATGAAGGAACGTTCTACTTCAATGTTACGGACGATACTATAAACAACCTTGCGAGCGTAAACTGTTCGGTTTACCGTGTTGACGAGGAAACGGGTGAGCTTATCGAATTCGGCGTTGACCAGAGTACAAAGGTCGATTTCTCGTCTGGACTGGTCGAGGATAATTTCAGCGGTCAGTGGTATATGATTGAGAATAATCTTATCCCTATGTTCATAGTGGAGAAGAACGGAAACAGCTCGGTTTACACATCACCTATAAAACTCAACGGCAAGGAAACAAATCTGCGTATAGCTATGACGCAGGACGGCAATGCGTATGACATAACGGCGCTTGGAACATGGGACGGCGTAAACGAAAACGGCGAGTCGGCAAGAAGCGTTGTTCCGCTTAAAGAGGGAGATGTCATAGTGCCGATATTCAATACTTACGACAGCGAGGGTAACTTTGCAGGCAAAGCCGAGGGCGATGAATGCACCTACAGCGGCGACAATATGATAGAGTTTGTCAATCTGCCTGCAGGCGACTACAGATACAGTTTTGTTATAAACGACATTTACGGAAACGTGTGCTATACAGGCTTCACGGTGTTTACGACAGACGATGACGGGAATGTGTTCTTTACGCCGGAGGAATAAGCAGGACGGCAAGCCGTATCAAGTTTCGGCTTTCTCGTTTGTGATAAAATGAATACAGTCGAAAAGATGGAAGAAAGCTGTACGGGAGAAAAACAGATGAACGGGATAAACGAATGGTATATGAATATTCAGAATATTGTTGACGACATAGACAGGTGTATAAAAAGCGGCGAGGACGAAAGGCTGACACTCGGCAGGCTGTCGCAGACGCTTGGCTACTCGGAATACTATGTTTCAAGGAAATTCAGCAAAATATCGGGAATGAAGCTTAGGGATTATATGAGATACCGCAGGCTTGCTTTTGCGCTGAGGGAGCTGAGAGATACCGACAAGGGCATACTTGATATTGCGCTTGACTATGGCTTTACATCTCACGAGGCGTTCACAAGGGCATTCAAAGCGGCATACGGAATTACTCCGAGCGCTTACCGCTTACACCCTGTACCTGTAATTCTCCGCACAGCTATAAGACCTTTCGACTGCTATCTTTTAGGTATAGGAGGAACAGGTATGGCACAGACAAACAGTGATATTAAGGCGTATTTCGTAACTATCCCGGCTCATAAATTCCTGCATATCAGAAACTACGAGAGTATAGGGTATTACGACTTCTGGGAAAAGCAGAGTCACATTCCCGGACAGGATTGTGCAACTATATGCGGACTGCTTGACAGTATCAAGGGCAAGCTCGACGATATGGGCGGCGATGAGGCGAACAGCGGAAGCGGTCAGGTGATGGCGTACATAAACGAGCCTGAGGGAAGAATATGCAGCTGGGGCATTCCGCTGGCTGAGGCTTACGGTGTAAGGCTTCCTGCCGACTACAGCGGAGAGATACCAAGGCAGATGCAGATTATGGATGTGCCTGAGGGCGAGTATATCGTGTTTGAGCACGGACCGTTCGACTTTCAGACCGAAAACAGTGCGGTTGAAGCAAAGATAGAACGGGCTATGAAGGACTTTGACTATGAAAAGTCGGGCTATGAGCTTGACAAAACGCAGGGCAGAGTGTTCTACTTCTATCACGACTGCAAGAGATACTGGAAGTATATAAGGCCTGTGAGGAAAACCGGATAAACGGAAAACCGCCTTTTAATCGGGGCGGTTCTTCGGATTATGCAGGGCGATGCACTTGACACCGGCTTGATTTTATGTTATATTATAGATACAAAAAGAGGGAAACGACAGACGGTCGCTCCCAATAGAAGTTAAAGTTATAACCGCTTTAGTTGGTAGCTAGGGGCGGTTATTTCTTTTTATTTGTAAAATTTATAACAAAAGAAATGATACTGAATATCATAACGGTAAATCCCGTTAGGAAAATACCAATCTGAATTAAGTTGTCCAGAGTTATGTACACAGCTTCACCTCCTTTCAAAGCGCTTTCGCACTTTCGGGAGATGAATTTGACCGCCTATCGTCCAAGGTTTCCCTCGAGAGTATTTTAGCATATTATCGGGAAAAATGCAACTTGTCCGGACTTGACACCGACTTGATTTTATGTTATATTATAGATACAAAAAGAGGGAAACGACAGACGGTCGCT
>OHRL01000859.1_pt1 | contig 19922 bp, 20 predicted proteins | sample 1578331 | NCBI WGS metagenome assembly OHRL01 (sample SAMEA3879608, study PRJEB24766) | human gut metagenome | biome: human-associated habitat; feature: feces | place: USA | collected 1985/1987
GAATACATGCCTGTCACGCATGGGGTCACGGGTTCGAGTCCCGTACGCACCGCGATAAACATTGAAAATCAATCGTTTACAAAGAAGACATCCAGTTTTACACCCACTAATGTAAAACTGGATGTTTTTAGTTTTTCATTCTTCCCTGCTGCTGATTTAGGCTACATATCAGCATTCTTTTTGGTTTTCCTTACCGCATGATCACTCTGGTCTTGCCGGTACGCCGACGACCGGTAAGTACAGTCATTTGTAATCGACTTAACCGGTTCAAAGAAAGAAGATACACCTCACAATCGGCCGATGCTTGTATATTCACGGTAGTTCCCATTCTGTTTATAAAAGAGGGGTAGTCACAAACAGAATCATTAAAAAAACTATACCCAATTATCCACTCATTGCCATTAACGTCTATTCTTGATAAACGGAAAATACCAGATACAACGAACCCTATTGATTTGTCATTTCATTCTGACGAATCAAATATCCATTTCTTTTGATTGTTGCCAATATACCCTCTTGTAGAAAAAGCCTTTCTAATTCATGAGGTGTCTAAAATTTCTTTCTCTACATTAAACTTATCCATATCAAAAACTCATCCATGCTGAAATATTCTGTTCCAGAACAAAAATATAACTATTGAAAGAATAATAACCTTTTATGATTTCATTTATTATCATAAAAGTATCATCTTTAACATCAGCCCAACCAACCACCGCAACACCAAGCAGTTTTGTTCTATACAGACGAGATAAAACGATCTATAATGACTAAAAATCCAATCGAAACGACACACTGTGTAACTTTCTACACAAGTAGCCTCATATGCCCATCCATTTCCAGTTTCAACATAGCTTCATCTCCCAATAAAACTGATTGATTGCAAAATCAGCAACCATACTTCAAACTAAAATGTCCGGCAACAACCCTGCTAATACATTCATCCCAGAAAAAAAGACATAATGAGATAAAATACCGCCGCCAACAATCCACTTACCGGAATAGTCAGCACCCAAGCAGTCATCAGATTTTTAGTAACTCCCCACCGGACTGCTGAAAGTCTTTTAGTAGCCCCCACTCCGATAATAGCTCCCGTAATGGTATGTGTCGTACTAACCGGAATCTTCAAATACTCCGTCAGATACAACGTGAAAGCACCGGCAGTCTCCGCGATAACTCCCTCTAAAGGGGTCACCTTGGTTATTTTGGTTCCCATAGTCTTTACAATTTTCCACCCACCGGACATCGTACCCAATGAAATAGCCGTAAAACAGGAAAATGCTACCCAATCCGGCAAATCATTAATGCTGTTTATCCCCATCCCCAAACCTTCAGAATGTCCTGCTATCATGGCAGCAGCAATAATCCCCATCACTTTCTGAGAATCGTTCAAGCCGTGCCCGATACTGAACAAAGCCGAAGAGACAAGCTGCAACTTCTTAAACCAGACTTCAGCAGTATGGGGATGTGCCCGCTTACAGATATAAAGCACCAACAAAGTAAATCCGAATGCAATAACCATGCCTATCAAGGGGGCCAGGAAGATGAAAGCCGCAATTTTCAATATGATATTCATCTGAATGGCCTCAAAGCCGTGAGCCATGATGGCCGCTCCCGCAAAACCGCCGATTAACGTATGCGATGACGACGAAGGAATGCCCTTCCACCAAGTAAACAGATTCCAAACAATGGCAGCTATCACTCCCGCCAAGATGATGGGTAATGTAATATACGACTCTACTACCGTTTTCGATACAGTGTTGGCTATGCCAAAGCCCCCGATGATACATTTGGCAATAAAGAAAGCTACAAAATTAAAGAATGCAGCCCATATCACTGCCTGGAAAGGGGTCAGTACTTTGGTAGATACAATAGTGGCAATTGAATTTGCCGCATCGTGAAAACCGTTGATGTAATCGAATATCAGAGCCAATACAATGATAATCACTAATAATTCCATGTGCCGTACCTGTATTTATGCGTATTTCACAATCAAACTTCTCAATATCTTGCCCACATGCTCTGCCGCATCAGTGGTCTTTTCCAGTTCGTGTACAATTTCTTTAACCTTGATGAGTTCAATACAGTCTTTCTCTTCCTCAAAAAGTTTGGTAATAAAGAGTTCATAAATATCATCTGCTTGATTCTCGATATCGTGCATCTTTGAGCAATACCCACGCAAGGTATTCGGATTCTTACGAAAAGTCTCAAGCTCATCCATCGCTTTGACAATATAGTCCGCCTCCTGCCGGATCATACGGCTCAGTTCCTTTCCACTCTCAGAGATGGGGCGAGGATTATAGATGGTAATACGTTTTGCACAACTATTTATTCCGTCAATCACATCGTCAATGCTCGAAGCCAGATCATGAATGTCCTCACGGTCAAACGGTGTAATAAAAGTGGTACCCAGTTCATCCAAAATCAGATGGGTAAGCTTATCTCCTTCACGTTCCATATCCTTGATCTGTTTATAATAACCGGCTCTTTCTTCAGGCGAATCATGCTTCAGGCTCTCCACTAAAAGCTCCGATGAAGCGACCAGGATTTCAGACAATTGTTTCAACAAAGGAAAAAATTTGGGTTCTTTGGGTGTAAACCTACTAAAAAAAGAATTTTTCATAAATGTATATATTTTAAATTATTTCGTTTGTTTACGGGATTTCAGCCGGGCGCGCACCACCTCGACCGCAGCAGGCAATACTGATACCGCTATGATGGCGACAATCAGCAGTTTCAGATTCTCCTGTACGAAAGGAAGATCTCCGAAGAAATATCCTGCGTAACAGAATATGGCAATCCACAGTGCTCCGCCTATCAGATTGTACAGCATGAAATAGTAATAATGCATACTCCCCATTCCTGCCACAAACGGAGCAAACGTACGGACTATGGGCACAAAACGTGCAAAAATAATAGTCTTGCCGCCATATTTTTTATAAAACTCATGGGTTTTCTCAAGATGGCTTCGCCTGAATATCCTGGAATTGGGATTACTGAACAGTGTCCGCCCAAAGAAGCGTCCTATCATATAATTACAGGAGTCACCCAGAACTGCGGCAACAAACAAAATCAAGAACAGCATATTCACATCAAGGGGCGTATCGGGCAATGCCGCAATAGCACCTGCCACAAAGAGCAGAGAGTCACCCGGCAGAAAAGGTATTACCACCAGACCGGTTTCACAAAAAATAATCAGGAATAAAATGACATACGTCCAGGTATGGTATTCCTGTACGATATCAATCATATATTGATCGATATGAAAAATAAAATCCAATAAAAAATCCATTTTGTATGATTAATCAGTACTTAAATAGAAAAAACAAGTACAAAGAGAGAGAAGAAACTTTCAAAAAAAAAGAAAGCATTAAATAAGAAAGCACTAAATAAGAATACGTCTCAGCGTATAGATATAATATCTATAAGAGAAATTGAATGGATTGATACTGAATGAAAAGGAGGTTGTTTTTTCTTCGGGAAGCAAAATCTTCAGAGACTTCACAATTCTGGCAATGATAGAAGCCGTATTATTTCTTAAAATCTTGGAGGGAGAAGTACAACGGAATGAAAAGTTATTTCCTATACTGACATCATCCGTCTGGTTATCGTAAGACTCACATTGCATCCCGGCTTCATAGTGATTGAGAAACTTTTCCGACAAGGTATGCCATTTTTCAGGATGATGCTGTGTGTCTACTATGGCATGCAGTGTCTCGCATTCCTCTATATCACCGGAAACAGATACCACTTTTGATATAAGGAATAACCCCAACAACATATAGAAGATATACTTCACCATAGCGGCCGCAAAGATAGAAAGTATTTTTAAGAGTAAAAACCATTCAAACTTTTATTTTCACTTTCCTTATCAGGCCTATCAAATTAACCAGCTTTTTATGTCTTATCCCAATGGAACATCGAACGGGATACTCTGAACACCGTTCATCCATGCCAACCACAAACAGTCTCCCTTGACATCATTGCCCCCCCCTTTAAGTTTTTCAGCAACCTCCCTGCCTTTGCGAATCGTTTCTCCGTACAGAAGCAAGCCATGTTATCAGCATCGGCCGGACAGGCTTCCGAATGCCATATGTGATAGTACTCTCATGCTCATTTTACAATTATAGACTTGATAAATCTTGCAGGAACACCGCCTACTATCGTATTTGCCTCCACATCTTTTGTCACGACTGCCCCGGCACCGATGACGGCATTATCTCCAATGGTTACCCCCTGAAGAATCGTGGCGTTAGAGCCTACCCATACATTTCTGCCGAGGATGATAGGTGCAGGATAGGTCGTTTGACGCTCTTCCGGAGCCAAACCATGATTTAACGTGGCAAATACTACATTATGCCCGATCTGGCATCCGTCACCGATCGTCACACCACCATGATCTTGAAAATGACAGCAGGCATTAATGAATACACCTTCACCGACAGTGATATTCTTACCGAAATCGGCATAGAACGGTGGAAATACCCGCAGCGATGACGGCACTCGATAACCGAATAACTCGGAGAGCAATCCGCGTACTTCATCCGGTGTATGGTAGGCCGTATTCAGCCGGAAAGTGATACGTCTCGATTCGTTACTCATATCGTCCATAAAGCGGTGTATCTCCTCCGTATCGAGTGCCTTGCGGGTCTTTACATATTCCTTGAATTCGTTCGTAGTCATCTCTTATCTCCTTTCAAATTTTACGGGTACATCTCCGGCCACACCCAAAACCCCGATACCGCTACCGTCGATACGACCTATTTTAATCAAATCGTTGCTGTGCGACCAGCTTTTGCAAAAAATAGCGACATTACCCCACGGCACATAGATGGTAATATCGCCGGACACAGGAGTACAACCGCGTGTAACGCCCCCGGTCGTCAGAGCCGGAGAGGGATAGAAAATTTTCTCCGTTACATTGTTGTAATCGTTCAATGTCACTTCAAGCGGCAGACGCGAGAGGAAATCCCGTGCAGCAGCATTATCTTCCATCGTTGCGGTGACCGTGCGGTCACCGACCGTTATGTTTACAGCCAATGAAGATACATCGGAAGTTTCGGATTGACCGGGAGTTTCGGATTGTCCGGGTGTAAACGGCTCATCATCGGAGCCCTCGCATGCTGCCATCGACAAGACGGTCAGCAGCATCATGGGAATCAATAATAACTTTTTCATTTCATTTCTTATTTTGATGCAAATATAGATGGTATCTGCCACATGCTTTGTAGACAAATCCCCGGTATTCATACCCGAACTACAGATTCTGCAAAAAACAATATGTCATTCGAATTAATCACTGCTAATCAACATCCTAACATGGATTACAGAATAGCTAACACGAATTACGGATTATGATGCTCATAGTATGAATATCTGAAATAAAACGTTTATTTTTGTAGTGGAGTAAACTGATGCCGAATGATGAAATAAACAGATACCGATATGGAGAATATAATAAAACTGGAAACCATTCAAGACTATAACAATTTATTGGGAACAAAAACCCTGCATCCTTTAGTCAGTGTAACGGATCTTTCTACCCTAAAATCGATCAGACATTGCCGGAAGAACTTCGGTTTTTATTGTGTATTCTACAAAGAACTTGCTTGCGGAACACTTCAGTATGGCCGTAATAAATACGATTATGAAGACGGTACACTGGTTTTTATCTCTCCGGGGCAAATAGCCGGCATCAATGATGACGGAGAAACCGTGAATCCCAAAGGCATCGTGCTGATGTTCCACGCGGACTTGCTATACGGAACTCCCCTCGCCCGCAGGATGAAAGACTATACTTTTTTCTCTTATGAATCTAACGAAGCCCTCCACATGTCGGACCGCGAACGCCGGATCATCCTGAATTGTTTTCACGAGATACGCGAAGAGTTGGAGCACACCATCGACAAGCATACCAAGCAGATTATCACTTCCAACATAGAAACTTTGCTCAATCATTGCGTGCGCTTTTACGAACGCCAGTTCGTGACCCGCGAAGTGGTCAATCGCGACTTGCTTACCAATTTCGAACGAATACTTCAACAGTATTTCGATTCGGAGAAGACGTCTACCATAGGATTGCCATCCGTACAGTATTGTGCCGAACAGATGCATCTTTCTCCGAACTATTTCGGAGATCTGGTGAAAAGGGAAACCGGAAAATCGGCACAAGAATATATTCAGTTGGCCATCATGGAAAGAGTAAAAGAATTGTTGGCCGAAAGCAATAAGACAATCAGCGAAATAGCTTATGAGTTAGGCTTTAAATATCCACACCATTTGAGCAGGATATTCAAGAAAGTCATCGGAATTACTCCGAATGAGTATCGCCTGCAAGTGGTATAAAGAGAGCCGGGAATGGATGGAAATGAAGTTTTTAAACGGTTATTGAGGCGGTTTACTAAAAAAATCATATATTTGTTGAATGAAGGACAGGCATGCGATCCTTTTTATGCACGTATAGTTGTGCCGGAGACTTAAACTAAACCTTTTGAGTTAACCAAAGATGAAAGTATCAGAAGATGCTTTCTGTGATTATGTTACATATACACAATAATATTCATCTGTTCAACAAATTAATCTTAATCGCCCATGAAACAACCATCCAGCACTCGACGGAAACAAACCGCAAAAGCCGTCATTCTATTCTTTCTCGGAATTTCTGTTTTATGCTCCTGCCAAAGGGGAATTGACATTACAAAGATCGAAGCGATGCCCGAGGGGGCTGCCAAAGATTCGGCCATGTTGTACTATTATCAAGGAGTCAGGCCCGGTGACTTTGTTACCGTAAAGAAATCTACAAAGGACGAACTTAATGAAATCAATGATTCGGCTATTCCCATTTATCTGACTACGTCAGCCGAAGTGAAAAGAGACCAGGATCTTAACGTCACGAACAAGGTTTGCCAGATATTCAGGGGAGACACCTTACAGATTGTCGGCGGATATGACAAAAGTCTCTCGCGTGAGAAATTTATGCAAAAGACGGATTATTCGCATGCTGTTATAGTGAAGGCCATAAAAAACGGTAAAACGGTGGGAGAAGGCTGGTGCGATGCCGGTATGTTTAATCCTTTACAGCATAACTGGGCCATCGTTTTTTATCAACCGCAAGATGTTTTAGCATTACTTTTTATTTTCGGTGGCGCATTCTTTCTTGTTTTTCTGTTGTGGAAACTCATATACTGGCTTGTTGTAAGCAAAATCCGCAAGAACGTCTGTTTCTATCAAAGAGATAAAATCTACTTCAAGGCTATTTATCTGATTGTTTCGGCCCTTGTAGGACTATTCATCTTTTACGTAGACTACAACGAGGATCTTGTCAGCTCATTGAAATTCAATCCGGACTTTTTCGCCCATTTCTCGGAATATCCGTTCATGCTAAAACTTCTGCCATTAATGATACTCCTCTGGATCGCCTCTACAATAGGAATGCTGTGGGAAATGATAAAGAAATTCAAAACATGGTGGCTCATCATCTATTTTCCCGGGATATGGTCGATCGGATTCCTGATCATTGCACTTATTTTTGCAACAAGCTGGTTGATTTATTTCATACTGCCGACAGTGGTCGCATTTGCTATCATGGCACTTGTCAAAGACAGCAGTTTCGTAAAGGCGATGGACAACAGCAGCGGTAAATCAAGCAAACCGGTTCTTGGATATAACGCACAGGGACAGCCCGTACGTGAAGGTGACGGTGGTGCCATTGCACACAGAACTTGGGACGAGTATGCGAACAGCAAATAGCAAGTTAGCCTAATGCCGTTTATTGCATCCATTTGCTACAATATCATCGCTTTCGCTAACACATCAGTCCTGAAAACAATTTAAAATAGAGAACAGGTTGCATAATAAAGTAATTTACATGAGATATTTTCTGTATATTTCTGTCATATATGGATAAATATGTGATTTATCTCGGCATGCAAGGCTCATTATCCCGGCATGATAGACTCCGTTCCTCTACGAGGAACGGAGTAAAACTCTACGGGAAACACTGAAAGACTCTACGAGAAAAATCAATTCCGCCCTAAAACACATTTTGGAGCGCTAACTGATGACCGGAGATACACTGACTTCAAATATCCCAAAGCGTACTAAACACATTCTTCAGAAACTATTTACGCACTAAACATTCAAATAAAGAGACATTTGTCACACAATCAGCAATAAATGATACAATCCGAATAAGCCTAACCGGAAATAAAGGGGATTTTATACAGTTACCCCAACCTTCTCCCTAATGAAGGGATTCTGAGGATACAAGAATATCACTTTGTCATTTTGCCACATTGAAAAGAAAAAATATCATCGGGCAAACAAGCATTTCAAACCGTCGTAAATTGCCGGAAGAGCAATCGTACCGTGTGTCTCTTCCGGAAATTTCTTTGAAACAACACGCAAGTTGCAACGTTCCATCTCCGGAATTACCGTATCCAGAAAGGTATCAGTCAACGGAAAATGTATCAGATTCCTCTCGGTACGAGGACGGGTGGCAAAAGCAACATACAACTGTTTTCCATCAAAAACCGTTTTATCACCCCGCGTACCGGCCTGTTTCAGAAAAGCTCCCTGATCCCACCACAAGCTGGGATCGAGTGCCATATAAGTATCGAACGATTCCGGATGATTCCACAAAACATGCAAAGCAAATAATCCTGCAAACGAATGGCCTACCAACATATTCTGCCCACCGACCGGAAATTCTTTTTCGATAGCCGGACGTAACTCTTCTACCAGAAAACGATAGAATTGTTCTGCACCCCCTCCTTTCGGTTCATCACCGGAACGGACAGTTCCGTCGCGACGGGCAGCCGAAGGGGTCGGTGTCAAATCTCTCGTACGGTCTGTATTCAAAACAGCCACTACGATGCAAGGAGGCAGAGAAGAGACTCTGGAAGAAGAAAAGAAACGGGTGAACCCTACCACCGTATGAAAGAAAGAATCGCCATCCAACAGATAAAGAACCGGGTAATTCCGTTCCGTCTCTCCAGGGCGCTTCTCGGGTTGATAAACCCAGTAGGCTCTCTCCTCGTTCAATAGCCGGGAAAACAGAGTATGACGTTCTCCTATGGAAATCGTCTCCTGCCCTTGTGCCCGAAAAGAAAATACCACACACATCGCAACGACACACAATAGAAATAATCGCTTCATTTCACCTTATTTTATTTAAGGCCGCAAAGTTCAGATAAAAAATCCGTTTTATCCATCCCCATTTTTAGGTATTATTTCTGCCTTTCCACCTTGTCGCCCACCCGTACTGTTCCCGGTCTTTGTGATAAAAAAACAGGAAAAGGAATAATTGCCAATTTATTCTGCAAAATTGCCATTTCCGGCTACGGAAAAACAGCCGATCTTTGCAACATAAAATTTAACCCATAAAAAAGATTAAGATGAGGACAAGATTGAATTCGTTGTTTATTACATTTCTGAATGTAGCGGCATCTACACAAAAATTAGGTATCAACCTGATCCGTGTAGCTATATTAGTGATATTCGTTTGGATCGGTGGTCTGAAATTCTGGAACTATGAAGCCGAAGGCATTGTTCCGTTTGTTGCGAACAGCCCTTTCATGAGTTTCTTCTATACAAAGAGTGCTCCCGAGTACAAAGAGTACAAACTGAAAGAGGGGGAATTCAATGAAGCGAAACACAAATGGCACGAGGAAAACAACACGTATGGCTTTTCACGCGGGTTGGGAATCTTAATTATGGGTATCGGCATACTGACATTTTTAGGGATATTCTCTTCCAAAATAGGACTGGCAGGTGCAGGATTGGCTATCATCATGACATTAGGGACACTTTCGTTTCTGGTCACCACACCGGAAGTCTGGGTACCGGACTTGGGTAGCGGAGAACATGGTTTTCCCCTGTTGACCGGAGCGGGAAGACTGGTTATCAAAGACACGGCCATACTGGCAGGAGCCATCGTAGTACTGTCCGATTCGGCAAAAAAGGTCTTGGAACAATTAAAAAAATAGCTTTTCAGCACAATTAAAAAAAACAAAGTCATGAAACAGTTTGATGCAATTATCATAGGTTTTGGCAAAGGGGGGAAAACCTTAGCTGCAGAGTTGGCAAAACGTGAACAGAAAGTCGCAGTAATCGAACGTTCGGACAAGATGTACGGAGGTACGTGTATCAACATCGGCTGCATTCCGACCAAGACACTGGTTCATCTGTCCAAACTGACTCCTGCCGGTAGTTCTTTCGAAGAAAAAAGAGAATATTACCGGCAGGCAATTGCCCGGAAGGAGGAAGTTACTTCGATGTTACGGAAGAAAAACTATCATAATCTGGCTGATAACCCTTATATCACGGTATATACAGGAACCGGTTCCTTTGAAGACAAAGAGGTGGTAAAAATAACAACCGGCAGTGAGGTTCTCCGGATCAAAGCTCCGCAAATTTTTATCAACACCGGATCGGAGACAGTGATTCCGCCAATCGAAGGAATCAAAGACAATCCCTCGGTATACACCAGTACTTCTATTATGGAAATGAAAGAGCTTCCCGAAAGACTGGTAATTGTGGGCGGCGGTTATATCGGCCTGGAATTTGCATCGATGTATGCTTCGTTCGGCGCCAAAGTAACCGTACTGGAAAGCTATCCGCAGTTCATCTCACGAGAGGACAGGGATATAGCCGACAGCGTAAAAGAGACCTTGGAAAAGAAAGGCATATCATTCATCCTGAATGCAAAAGTACAGGAGATAAAAGGCAATACGGTCGTTTACCGGAATGCGGAAAACGGAGAAACTCACGTACTGGATGCAGATGCCATTTTATTGGCAACCGGACGTCGCCCTAACACCCGGGAGCTTCATCTGGAAGCGGCCGGCGTAGAGGTCAACGAACGCGGAGCAATTATAGTAGACGAGTTCCTGAAAACAACGAATCCTCAAATCCGTGCCATCGGTGACGTGAAAGGCGGTTTACAATTCACCTATATCTCTTTGGACGACTACCGTATCATTCGTGAAGATTTGTTCGGAAAGCAGCAGCGCACCCTGAATGATCGTGATCCGGTGAGCTATTCCGTATTTATCGACCCGCCGCTATCACGCATCGGCATGAGTGAAGAAGAAGCCCGGAAAACCGGCCGGAATTTTAAAGTAAACAAACTGCCCGTAACGGCCATCCCCCGTGCAAAAACATTGGGAGAGACCGACGGACTGTTTAAAGTAATCATAGATACGGATACCAACCGGATTTTAGGATGTACCCTGTTCGGCCCCGAATCGAGCGAAATAATCAATCTGGTAGCTTTCGCTATGAAAACCGGACAAGAATATACGTTCTTACGGGATTTTATCTTCACACATCCCAGTATGAGCGAATCTTTAAATGATTTAATGAATATATAGGAATACCTCACCGGAGAAAGCAAAAAAGAGCGAAAACATCATCCGTATCCCTGTCAAAACTTATACTTTTGCAACGTTTTTACAGTTATATAAGATCATGCAGTTTCAATCAATAAACAGAACAAAAGGTATCCTGTACGCGGCAGTCTCCTCTTCCACGTTCGGACTGGCGCCTTTCTTTTCCGTGATGCTTCTCAACATCGGTTTCTCTTCCTTCGAGGTGTTGAGTTATCGTTGGGGAATAGCATCTCTCACACTGATACTTTTCGGCTGGCTGTCCGGGTGTAACTTCCGATTGAATAAAAAAGATTTCGGAACCGTCTTTCTATTAAGTCTGTTTCGGGCAGCTACTTCCCTGAGCCTTTTGATCGCTTATCAAAACATAGCCAGCGGAGTAGCTTCCATCATTCACTTCATGTACCCATTGGCCGTGGCCATGAGCATGATCCTCTTTTTCCATGAAAAGAGATCGGCATGGATCATTACCGCCATATCGATGTCGATCGTCGGCGCCATACTCCTTTCATCGGGAAACATCGGTCATGGCAACGGTAGCACTACGCTCGGTATCATATCCGCCTGTATATCCGTATTCTCTTACGGCGGATACATTATCGGAGTAAGAAAAAGCCGTGCAGTACAGATCGAATCGACTGTGCTGACTTGTTATGTAATGGGATTAGGAGCGCTTCTCTTCATCATTTGCGGCTGTTTCATCAGTGGCATCCGGCTGGTAACAGAAGGTGTTACCTGGCTGTACATCTTAGGATTAGCATTACCGGCTACAGCCATTTCAAACATCACACTGGTCAAGGCAATCAAGCACATCGGCCCTACCCTCACCTCCATATTCGGGGCAATGGAACCTCTGACGGCAGTCATTATCGGCATAGTAGCCTTTAAAGAATCATTCACCGTGGCAAGCGCCATCGGAATCATGCTGATCGTTACGGCAGTCACCATTGTTGTGTGCAAAAAAAAATAATGTGCCAATTAATAATGTGCCAATTGGACAATGTGCCAATATGCCAATTAAAGAATGTATTAATTGAAGAATGTATTAATATATCAATGTGATAATTGAAGAATGCAGTAATTGAAAAAAGGTGTAATGTACCAATAAAAGGAGAGAATATAGCAATTGGTTTGCAGCATATTCCTTACCCTACAGCGCAGCCAATTGGCACATTGGCATATTGGCACATTGACAAATTATTATCCTCCTCCTGAAAACAAATCCGTAGCGGTAAGTGTTGATACCCGAAATAAATAATAAAACCTATACCAAAACGGAAATGAGAACAATGAAATTGATTTTAGCAGTAGGGTTTCTGCTCGCTTTTGCCACAGGGGTAAATGCCCAAAAGCAAAGAACCCAGACCTATCTACCCAAAATTGCCATCAAAACCAATGCCCTCTATTGGGCCACAAGTACTCCGAATCTGGGACTTGAAATAGGATTGGCTAAAAAATTAACCCTCGACATTTCGGGAAACTACAACCCCTGGAAGTTTTCGGATAACAAGCAATTGAAACACTGGCTCGTACAGCCCGAACTGCGTTACTGGCTCTGCGAACGGTTCAATGGCAGCTTCTTCGGCCTGCACGGACACTATGCCGATGCAGACATCAGCAACCTGGATATGTTCGGTTTGGGACACGACCGGTATGACGGTAAAATCTACGGTGCCGGCATCTCCTACGGTTATCAGTGGATATTGAAAAAACGTTGGAGCATGGAAGCTACCATCGGCGTGGGATATGCCCACATCAAATATGACAAATACGAACCGGGAGACGACGGCCGCAAGATCGACCATAATACCAAAGACTACTTCGGACCTACCAAAATAGGCCTTAGCTTCATTTATACTTTCAAATAAACAACCAACCCATAAACCAATTATAACAATGAAAAGAAAAGTTATCTATATTCTGCTGGCCCTTGTCATCGCGCTTCCTGCCAGTGCCCAGAAACTTTATAATGACGCCATCAGCCTGTCGGGCGTATCGCTATGGCAACAGGGCAATTCTCTATACATAGACATGACGATCGACATGAAGAATCTGGTAGTCAGCCCCCAACGCTCACTGACTCTTACACCGCTATTGACAGACGGACAACACAATGTCCCTCTGCAAGACATCATCATTAACGGCCGCCGCCGTCAGAAAGCTTACGTTCGCGGTTTAGCCATCGAACGCGAAGCTCCTACGGCCATCGTCATCCCCTACGATAAAAGAGAAGTACTGAACTATACCCAAGTCATCCCCTACCAGCCGTGGATGGAGAACGCCTCGCTCAATCTTGTCGAGAATCTTTGCGGTTGCGGCAATAATGAAGAGATGATTGCCCAGGAACTGATCACCAACAGCGTGTCTACCGAAGCCAAACGATTGGCAGCCATGTCACCGATCGTAGCTTACATCCAACCACCGGTAGAAATAGTAAAAGAGCGTAGCGAACAGTACGAAGCCCATCTGGACTTCCCTGTAAGCAAATCGGTGATACTGACCGACTTTATGAATAATCACCAAGAACTGATGAACATACGTTCTATGTTCGGCAAGGTTCAGAATGACCGGAACCTCACCATCACCGGCATCAGCATCGAAGGATTTGCTTCGCCCGAAGGCCCGTTGAAATTCAACGAACAGCTTTCGCAAAAACGTGCCGAAGCGCTGAAAGCCTATCTCACCGCAAATGAAAAAGTACCGGCCAATCTCTATAAGGTATCCTTTGGAGGTGAAAACTGGGACGGATTGATAAAGGCTTTGGAAACCTCTTCCATGAAAGATAAAGAGACCTTCATCCACATCATCAAAAATACCGGTGATGATGCCCTCCGCAAAAAAGAGATCATGCACGTAGGCGGCGGAACTCCTTATCGCACTATGCTGAAAGAGATTTATCCGGGATTGCGCAAAGTGAACTGCAAGATAGATTATACGGTAGTCAACTTCGATGTGGAACAAGGCCGTATTGTCATCAAAACCAATCCGAAGTATCTGAGCCTGAACGAAATGTACCAGGTAGCCAACAGCTATCCGAAAGGCAGTGACGATTTTGTAAACGTATTCGATGTTGCCGTACGTATATACCCCGACGATGAAGTAGCCAACTTGAACGCCGCCGCTGTGGCACTGACCAAGAAGGATCTGAAAACAGCCGTGAAATTTATGGAAAAGGCCAACAAGCAGACAGCCGAATACATCAACAACAGCGGAGTGTATGATTTCCTCAACGGCAACATCAACCAATCCATCGCCGCCTTCACACAGGCTGCCCATATGGGCAATGATGCCGCAAAAGCAAACTTAAAGCAATTGCAGAAAATACTGGATTCCAAAAAGCCATCCGGTAAATAGCAGGAAGAACCCTTCTATTCATATAGATATATACAGCAAAGAGCCGGACAGGATTCATGATGAAACCTGGTCCGGCTCTTCTCATACCTTTTATACCTCTGATATAAATATTTCTGTACTTTTTGAAATAAAATCATAAAAAACGACCGGTCGGACAGTCAAAACACCTGTTAGTTTTGTTATACATACATAACTTAAACTGACGATTATGACACTGATTCTTGCTATTGTTCCGGTTCTGCTTCTTATTGTATTGATGGCTTTTTTTAAGATGCCGGGCGACAGAAGCAGTGTCATCTCTCTCATCGTGACCATGCTAATCGCCCTTTTCGGCTTTCATTTTGCAATAGACGATCTCGCCTACTCCTTCCTGTACGGAGCGTTGAAAGCGGTTTCTCCTATTCTGATAATCATCGTGATGGCTATTTTCAGCTATAACGTATTATTGAAAACCCGGAAGATGGAAATCATCAAGCAGCAATTCACCTCCATCTCCACAGACAAGAGCATTCAAGTGTTACTGTTGACTTGGGGCTTCGGTGGATTGCTGGAAGCAATGGCCGGTTTCGGGACAGCCGTAGCTATCCCTGCCGCCATCCTGATCAGTCTCGGATTCAAGCCCGTGTTCTCCGCAGTGGTGAGTCTGATAGCCAACAGCGTTGCTACGGCATTCGGTGCTATCGGTACCCCTGTGCTCGTATTGGCCAAAGAAACCAGTCTCGATGTGCAGAACCTGAGTACCAATGTCGTATTACAGCTATCCGTGCTCATGTTCCTCATCCCATTGGTTTTGCTGTTCCTCACCGATCCGAAGTTGAAATCACTTCCGAAGAATTTATTCTTAGCACTATTGGTAGGAGGCGTCTCCCTGATCAGTCAGTACATGGCCGCACGCTACATGGGTGCCGAATCACCGGCCATTATCGGAAGTATTCTTTCGATCATCGTGATCGTCATCTACGGAAAGCTCACCGCCCCGAAAGAAGAACGTGCCCGCAAGAACCCTCTGCGGACGAAAGATATTCTCAACGCCTGGAGCATCTACCTGCTCATCCTCTTGTTGATCATACTGACCAGTCCTCTGTTTCCCGGCCTGCGCCATACACTCGAAAATAATTGGGTCACCCGCATCAGCCTGCCTGTCGGGGACTCGACCCTAAACTATACCATCTCGTGGCTCACCCATGCAGGAGTACTTCTCTTCATAGGCACGTTTATTGGCGGGCTCATACAAGGTGCCGGAGTCAAAGAGATGTTCACCGTACTTTGGCATACGGTGAAGCAATTGAAGAAAACGTTCATCACGGTCATCTGCCTTGTCGGCCTTTCCACCATCATGGATACGGCAGGAATGATTGCCGTAATCGCCACTGCCCTGGCTACTGCTACCGGAAGCCTTTATCCGCTTTTTGCACCCGTCATCGGATGTCTCGGTACTTTCATCACCGGCAGTGATACCTCATCGAATATCCTTTTCGGAAAGCTGCAAGCCAGCGTCGCCGGACACATCAACGTGAGTCCGGACTGGTTGTCGGCCGCCAATACGGTCGGTGCGACAGGAGGTAAAATCATATCTCCCCAAAGCATCGCTATCGCTACCTCGGCAAGCAACCAGCAGGGAAAAGAGGGAGAAATCCTAAAAGCAGCCATCCCCTATGCACTGGCCTATGTAGTGATAACAGGAGTTATCGTCTTTATTTTCAGCTAAAGACGCAATATTTAATTTTAAAGTTCTATATTTGGCAACGAAATAAAAAACATTTTTTGAAAACAAATCCTTCATCTTCCAATATATTGGTGTGCTAAATAGCCTGTAGTTCTCACTACTCATCTGGCTATCCCCCCTTTGTAAAATCCGGCATATTCTATCCGGACAGGAATCCTATTCTTATTTTTTTTAACGGAGACAAATCATGAGATCATCTCCTATTTACTCAACATTTTATCAACAGAAATCATATGATAGAAACAAAACGTTTAAGAATCATACCACTCGATTCGGAGCAGTTCGCCCTGCTTCTGAATGGAGTACACTTTATGGAAAACGCCTTAAGGCTGACTCCTTCCAACGAAACACTTGATCCGCATACCCGTCAGGCTATGACCGGTCAATATCAGCTTGCCGGCAAGCATCCCGAAAACTTTCTCCTGCTGACCAACTGGCAGATCATCTTGAAATCAGAAAACAAAGCCATCGGCTCCGCCTGTTTCAAAAACCTCCCCGATGCGGAAGGCAGCGTCGAAGTCGGTTACGGGATATATGCTTCCTACCGGAACCACGGTTATATGACCGAAGCTCTGAAAGCCTTATGTAAATGGGCTTTCGACATTACAGGGGTACAATCCGTCATAGCAGAAACCGAAAAAGACAATATCGCTTCCCAATATGTATTGCAGAAAAGCAAGATGAAGCAGTTTAAAGAATCAGCAGACAGTATCTGGTGGAAATTAAATAAAAAAACAATGGAAAAGAAAGAAATTATAGTTATCAGACAAGAAACCAAGCAAGACCGGCACGAGTTATACCACTTAATACAAACCGCCTTCCAGACTGCCAAAGTAGCCGACGGCGATGAACAGGACTTCACCGTAAATCTGTGGAACAGTGAAAACTACATCCCCGAATTAGGATTAGTAGCCGAACTGAATGGAAAATTAATCGGCCATATTCTGCTCACCCGGATGTACGTGATACAGGAAGACGGGAACAAATTTGAATCTTTATTAGTGGCCCCTCTCTCCGTGTTATTGGAATATAGAGACCACGGTGTGGGTTCCGCATTAATGAAAGAAGGTCTCAGACGGGGACGCGAGTTGGGATACAAAGCAGCGTTCCTTTGTGGCGATCCTGAGTATTATCACCGCTTCGGATTCAAATCAATCCGTGAATTCGGACTTACCAACCCGGAAATTCCGGAACCTTATGCGATGGGATACGAATTGGTTCCCGGAGCACTGGATCAAGTTACGGGAGTGGTAAAACTGACATAGTTCGTCAAAGGAGAGCTATAAAATGTAAAGCGGCATGTCTTCGGAAAATAGACATGCCGCTTTACGTTTTTATTATCGAAAGTATATTATTAATTATTATCAAAAAATATTAGACAATATCTGTTGCTTAATATTTTCCCACGTTATATCAGTTAACATATACGGCATTATGTCCTCTTCAGCATCATCAAAATATGCTAAACTTTTCATTGCCATAAAAATAGACCCATCCGGATACTTTTGAGAGTAAAAATCCAATATATCATTCATAGAGAAATACCGCAATAAGAAAGCAATATCAACAAAATCCTTTTTAGTCCCCCTCCCAATAATAGCTGTAACTTTCATTGCTGCTATATCTTTTAAACTCGCCATCCGAATTCCTTGTTTTACTACTACATCATCAACCCATGAATATTGATAATCTACAATATCAATCTTAACATTGTTCAACAAATAAATATGAATACGAGGAGATTCTTTCAATACTGTCAAAGCACCTATTTGTTCCAATGCTATTACAAGTTCATCCTTTTCCACCTCTATTTTACCAAAAAAATCTAAATCTATAGATTTCCGATGTCCTATTTGCAAAGCTAAAGCAGTGCCTCCCACCAAGCGAGTTTTACATAATGCGGGGATACTCTGTAACTTCCTTAGAAGTTCCAGTGTTGTGGTATCGAGTGTTGATAAGTGTAACATCTGAATTCTTCTTTAGGAGTATTCGAAATGGAAGCAATATAAGCTAAAGCACGGGGTTCCAAATCTCTCATCTTTTTTACTTCTTCTACGATTCGAGGTAAACCATAATAAATACGTAATACCATCCAATCATTCCAGACACCATATTCCAACACTCTTTTTATTATATATTTAGAATGCCTGTCAATATCAATATCTTCTTTGTGTACATCCCAAAAAAGATGATTAGAAAACGTATTTATACATTCGTTTGCTGTCATAAAAATCTTCTTTGATAACAAAAGTAACACATTTATCCAAATATACAAAATCAAACCAGATTCTTTTCTACAACACAAACCAACTTATACGCGATTTACCATTAATCAAAAAATATTTGGCTTTAAATCCGTAGCAAACAACTGCATAATACAACTGAGGAAATGATTACTTCGATGTTTATAACACGACAAAACGACTGTACTGAGATAATACTAAACTTGTTTCAGTTTCAGAGTTGAGTGCTAATGCTTTTTCCCTCAAAATGTTTCTTCATATGGAACTATTTCTTTATCTTTGTATCAAAATAAAGTAATGGAAACCAAGGCTAAATTTAATGTGATATTATCATCTGAAGCGAGTGATTTCCTTGAGGGACTAAATTCTAAAATTCGGGAGAAGATCATTTATAACATCCGTAAATTTACATATACTATAGACCCCGAGCTCTTTAAAAAGCTGGATGATACAGATATATGAGAATTTAGAACAAGATATAATAATGCTCAATACCGCTTGTTAGCTTTTTGGGATAAGACGAGTAATATAGATACTTTAGTGATTGCAACACACGGATTTATCAAAAAAACTCAAAAGACTCCATCAAAAGAAATAACAAAAGCCCAAGAAATAAGAAAAGAATATTTCAACTCTAAAAAATAGTGAATATGAAAGATAACAAATTTTATACCCTCGGAGAAATTGAGGACAAATATATAGGGAAAAAAGGTACTCCTAAGCGAGACAAATATGAAGTTGATTTGCAAACTGATGTGCATTCTCACTTCATTGGTGAAGCGATCAAACAGGCCAGGCTATCAAAGAATATGACACAAGAAGAACTTGGTAGTTTAATCGGTGTACAAAGAGCACAAATTTCTCGTATAGAGAGTGGAAAGAATCTAACATTTTCTACCATAGCAAGAATTTTTAAAGCAATGGGAATAAGTGCCAAATTAGAAATTGGGAATTTAGGGAAAGTTGCTTTGTGGTAACTTAGAATATAAAAAGATAAGCGGATAAAAGGTTTATATATTTCTCAGCCTATTTATTCATGAGATGTAGTCGAAAATACTTTTTCATAAACAACACGTATAGCGTACCCAATATAAGTACGGTAGCCAACAAATACCAATAACCATACGAATAAAAATAGAAGTATCCGACTATCACCAATGCCTGTACCAGCATGTATACAGATGAAACCACCACATGAGGGATCTTCAGTTCATT
>OHRL01000878.1_pt1 | contig 19572 bp, 20 predicted proteins | sample 1578331 | NCBI WGS metagenome assembly OHRL01 (sample SAMEA3879608, study PRJEB24766) | human gut metagenome | biome: human-associated habitat; feature: feces | place: USA | collected 1985/1987
ATGTGGATAAAGTGGATAACTTTGTGTATAACTTTAATTTACGGGATTTTTCAATAACCGGGTATGTGGATAGAGTGTGTATGACTTTATCCACTTTTCCCACCTCTCGACATTCTTTGTGCAATTTGTCGAATCATATAATTTTAGGCGTTACAGCTATTCCATGAACGTACCTACAGCTGCCGGCTTCTCATAATCATAATCGGAAATCTTGATTCCTGTAGCAGCATTGCTGGCATGGATAATCTTCCCATCTCCGATATAAAGTGCCACATGATCAATGCTTCCACCATCTCCATAGAATACCAGATCACCGGCTCTTAAATTGCTCGTAGATACTGCTCTTCCATCACCAGACTGGGAACTGCTCGTACGACTGATACTGTATCCAAACTTCGCCATAATCTGCTGCGTAAATCCAGAGCAGTCAATTCCACTTGTCAAGCTGTTTCCACCATATCGATATGGATTTCCAATAAACTGCATTGCATATGCTACAACTGCCGCACCTGTTCCGCTGTTGTAAGAAGGTGCGCTGGTAGAACCACTGTTGCTATTTCCTGGCTTACTGGTAGATCCGCTGTTTCCTGTGCTGCCACTGTTATTATTAGTAGAACCACCATTGTTTGGTTTTACATTATTGTTTGTATTGCCACTATTATTTGTGTTTCCACCATTGTTAGCACTTCCTCCATTATTGTTAGAAGAGCCACCGTTATTGGTATTTCCACCTGTAATTGCGTTTCCGCCTGTAGAACCACCACCATTGTTCTGGTTCTGCTGCTGTTTCTTAGCAGCTTCCTCTGCCGCTTTTGCTGCTGCAGCTTCTTCTTCCTGAATTTTCTTCAGTTCTGCATTCTGCTGCTGAATTAACTGTTTATACTGTTCTGCCTGAGCTTTTGCATTGGCAATCTGTGCTTCATAGTCAGATGCTGTTGCTTTTAATTCTGTAACTTTTGTTTCCAGACTTGCTTTTACACCTTCCTGCTCGCTCTTAGCAGTTTCTAATTCGTGTTTTTCATTTTCTAACTGTTCTTCCAAATCTTTGACTTCCTGAACGATAGCTTTCATCTCTTTCAGTTCGTCTCTATCATACTGGTACATTTTCTCAGTATTTTCAGCTTTGGAAAGCATAGTAGCAAGGCTGTCAGACTCTAATAAAATCTGTGCCCATGTATCGTTTCCACCGTTTTCATACATGTACTGAATTCTTTTCTTCATTGCTTCATACTGTTCGTCACGGTCAGCCTCTGCCTGTACCAACTCTTCTTTTGTTTCTTCAATATCTGCTTCTTTTTCTACAATATCGTCTGCCAGTAATTCAATCTGTGCCATAGCATCAACGATCTGCTGCTGTGTAGTACTGATCTGTCCCATCAGGGCCTGCTTTTTGCTCTCCAGGCTGCTTGCTTCTGCCTGTGCTGCTGAAAGTTTACTCTGTGTTGCGGATTTCTGAGCCTGCACCTCATCTTTTCTTGCTGCGGAAACAGGGAGAACCTGTGCTGCAGTCATAGCAAATACCAGTGACAGACATACCAATCTTTTTTTCATACCTCTCTGTACCTTTCCCTTACATTAATACTATGTTGAAATAATTAATTTCTGTAACAATTTCGAAACAATTTTGAACTTCCTGTATATAGTACCATAATTTTTTCCTATTTGCAAGTCTGAAGCGGATTTTTTTTCATTTTTTTCTTAAAATCTAGTTAATAAAGTTGTGATTTTCTTCAACAAACCTCTTGATTTTCAAAGGTTTTAGAAATTATTCCAGCTCACAACCCCTTATTTCCTATGCTTCTTCATATCTTTAAAAAATCCTCTTCGTTTTTCTCTTGATTTACGCTATAATGGAATGGAAAACAGAACCTTTTTTTCAACATAACGTTTGAAATTGTTACAAAATCTTTTCATAAAATCCACAGAGAAAGGAGGACTACCCTTTTGAAGAGAAAATTAAACGAAATTATTTATACCATATCCCGCTACACAGAAATTGTTTTATCGGCAATCATGCTTCTTGTCATCATTACTTTGATTGTTCCTATGTTGTACAATTTCCTGCGAATCCCGCTTTTGGACATTACGCCCGGGCAGTTTACAGAATTTCTTGGAAATGCCCTGACATTGCTGATTGGTGTAGAATTTGTTAAGATGCTGGCCAAACACACTGCGGAAAATCTTCTGGAAGTGCTGATGTTTGCCATTGCAAGGCAGATGGTTGTGGAACATCTCAACATGGGCGAAACGCTCATTGGAGTGGTAGCCATTGGTATTATCTTTGCAATCCGTAAATATCTGTTACTGAAAAACTCTAATGACAAAGAAAAGACTTATGATAAGCTATAAAAACTATGTTTTCCCAGCTTTTATTCCCAATCTGAACATTATAGCATGTTGGGTATAAAGACTGGGAATATTTTATGCATTTATCAAAGGCTATATCAGACTTTTTCGTACCTCAGCCGCTCTTGCATGCCCCATAAGCCCTTCTCCCTTTGCCATACGGTACACCAGCGGAGCCAGCTCTGCAGCCGCCTCAGGCGTCATGCTCTGGTAAGTACAGGTTTTCAAAAATGTTCCAACCCACACTCCGCCTGTATATCTGGCTGCCCGAAGGGTTGGAAGTGTGTGGTTGGTTCCTGATGCATAGTCCCCAAACACTTCCGCTGTATTTTCTCCAATAAAAAGGGAACCGTAATTATAAAGCTGCTTTGACACTTCTTCTGGCTTCTGAATATTGAGTTCCAGGTGTTCCGGCGCATATTCATTAGCCAGACAGACAGCTTCTTCCAGAGAATCCACCAGTATCACCTCTCCGTAAACTTCCCAGGATTTTCTGGCAATTTCTGCTGTTTCCAACACAGCCAACTCTCTCTCCACTGCTTCCATCACTGCTGTTCCAAAAGACTCTTCTGTTGTAATCAAAATGCCCTTTGCATTTGGGTCGTGCTCTGACTGAGCCAGCAAATCGGCTGCCACAATTTCCGGTGTTCCGCTACCATCTGCAATCACCAGAACTTCACTGGGACCTGCTACAAAGTCAATGCCCACCTGACCATAGCACTGGCGTTTTGCCTCTGTGACAAAGCGGTTTCCAGGACCTACAATCATATCCACAGGTCTGATTTCCTCTGTTCCATAAGAAAAGGCTGCAATTGACTGGGCGCCTCCTACTGCGTAAATTTCATCAGCCCCTGCAATGTCCATGGCTACCAGAGTTTTCGGATTTATCTCATTAGTTCCTTTCATAACAGGCGAACAGGCTGCCACCCGCTCCACACCCGCGGTTTTCGCCGGAATAATTAACATAAGGGCTGTAGAATACAGTGGGTAATTCCCTCCCGGCACATAACAGCAGCAGGATTTTACAGGGATAATTCTGTGCCCCAGGAAAATTCCCGGCGCCGGGCTGAAGTTTTCCAAAGGTCTTACGGTTTCTTTCTGCGCCTTGGAAAAGGCTCTGATATTGGCTGCTGCTGCCTTTAAATCTTCAATTTCCTGTGCAGTGAGTTTGGTGTATGCCACCTGAATTTCTTCTTTACTCACGCGCAAGGTTTCTCTGGTACAGCCATCAAATTTCAGATTATATTCTTTTAAGGCAGCATCTTTTTGCTCTCTTACATAGTTAATCATCTCTTCCACTGTTTTTGTAAGGTTTCTTCTATCTTCTTCTGTCCGCTGACAGGATTTTTTCATGATTTTCATAGGCTTTCTGCTCCTTGTTTTTTTATTTCTGCCATTGTAGAATATGGAGTCCGGTTCATGTCAACCTGCGGTTTCCCAAAAACTTATAAAAAACCTGGAGTATACTCCAGATTTGTGTTAGGATAAAAAAAACAGGAGGTGGCTCTTATGCGGATCGGAAAAATATCTGAACTGTATCATATTTCTGTGGACAATCTTTATTATTATATCAAATACGGTCTTCTGGTTCCTCCCCGTCCAAAGGGACAGTATGTCTTTGATCAGGCTACTCTTAAGGATTTGGAATGGATTCTGGAATTAAAAGAACTGGATTTTTCTCTCCGGGAAATCCACATCATTCTGTCCTTAAAACGGGTCTCCGGTCTGGCAGACCCTCAGGATGTGGAGGAACTGAAGGCTATCTATACCGGAAAACGTGATTTCTGTCTCCAGGAAATTCAGCAAAAGCAAAAAATCATAGGGTGCTTGGAAGAAAAAATCAAAGACCTTGATCAGCACCCTGCTTCTGCTACCTTGAAAACAGGAGTTCCCCTGTCCATGCTTCCTCTCCTTTGCTGTCCTGTATGCAAAGGTTCCCTGTCTCTTACGGATGTGGAAATGGATCAGCGTTTCCTCTACCATGGCGCTCTTGGATGCTCCTGCGGCTATAAGGCTGTGATTGACAAGGGCATTCTCATGACTCCAAATAAGAATACCAATCTTCAGGACACTCCTGATGTAACCAGAGAATTATATAAAGACCTTCCACCTCAGTTGATTTCCATGTTTCAGCGCTCTTATAACTGGATGCTGGAACGCATGGAGCAGGTCAACTTACATCACAAGGTCATTGCAGAAACCTATGTCAATGCCTGGTTCTTCATGCACAATCATCTGGAATATCTTCCTGGGGACAGCCGCTATATTGTTATTGACAAATATCCGGAAACTCTGTTGATGTATAAACACCTTATTGAAAAACAACGCCCGGATCTGGATATTTTGTATCTTGCAGATAGCAGTACCACTTTTCCTTTGAAATCAGAATGTATTGACCTGCATCTGGATTTTTTTGCGGTAAATGAACATAATTTTTACCACCCCAGCTTTTTATACCAGAAGCTGCGCCCTTATTTCAGTCCACAGGCAGATGTAATCGGCACCTATTTCTACTTTGAGCATGCTCCAAAATCTATGAAGCAGCTCCTTAGTATGTATCCGGAATGTTCTCGCCAGAATTTTCAAAATTCTTATTTCCATGAGGAGCTGAGAAAAAACGGTTTTCAACTGCTCTCAGAAGAGGATTGTGGATTTACCACTGATTCAGGAAACAACCTGGGCTTTGGATTCCATGTAAAGGGTGAAAAAATGCACCTTCTTCCTTATCATGGAAAAAGGTGCAGATAATATCTCAGGCAAAAAGTTTTTTCGCTACTTCTACTAAATAATAAGTATCTTTCACTCCTGCTGTCTCATATGGGGAGTGCATTGCAAGAAGCGGAAGTCCAATATCAACACTGTTTAACGCTACCTTTGTATTGGAAATATTTCCAAGGGTAGAACCGCCTGGAACATCAGAGTGGTTGGTAAAGGTCTGATATGGCGCTTCTGCTTGTTTACATAAATCTTTAAACATGGCTGCTGATACAGCGTCTGTACAATATTTCTGGTTTCCTGCATATTTAATCACAATTCCCTGATTCAATACCGGACGGTTTACAGGGTCTGCTTTTTCTGTATAATTCGGATGCAGTGCATGTCCATTATCCGCAGATACCATAAAGCTGTCTGCCAGGGTTCTTAAATAATCTTCATAGTCCATGCCAAGACTGCGCGTCATCCGAACTAACACATCATACAGGAAGGTGGATGCCGCACCCTGTTTGGTACTGCTTCCCACTTCTTCATTGTCCAGTACACAGTGTACTGCCACATGCTCTTTTTTCTCCCCGCCCAGGAAACCTTTTAAAGAAGCAAAAGCACACTGCAAATCATCCAGTCTTCCTACAGATAAAAATTCTTCCTGTGCGCCCCAGATGCTTCCTTTTTGTCTGTTATACAGAAACAGGTCATGTCCCAAAATATCTTCTGCTTTTACACCTACGTTCTGTGCTACTGCCTCCATGAAGGTGTCTTTTGCCCCGATTTCTCCATACAGAGGCAGCATATCCTTCTGTGCGCTGTACTGATAACCATCATTAATCTGGCGGCTCATGTGAATAGCCAGATTGGGAATCATAAGAAGATCTCTGTCAATATCCACCAGCTTTGTAACAAAGGCATTGTTTTCTTTCACCACAACCCGTCCGGCTACGGAAAGAGGGCGGTCAAACCATGGAGCGCAAATCATGCCGCCATACTTCTCCACATTCAGCTTCACATACTTGTTTTCCACAGTCATTTCCGGATTATCTTTGATTTTGAAAGATGGTGAATCACTGTGGCTTGCCATAATACGGAAGCCTTTCCACTCTCCCTGTGGCACTGAAAAAGCAATGAGAGCTGAATCATTTCTGGTAACAAAATAGTTTCCGCCTTTTTCTATCTGCCACTTTTCATTTTCTTTTAATTCCTGATAACCTTCCTGTTTCAATGTTTCCTTCATGGTTGCGACTGCCTGAAAACAGGTAGGGCTTTTTTCAATAAATGCAATTAATTCCTTTGCTGTCTGCTGAAACATGTTCTTTGCCTCTTTTCTATATGATTTTTATTTATTTTCCTGTCTTTTTAACAATTCCATTGCAATTTTTTCTGCTGTAATAGGCATTTCACGAATGCGGACTCCCACTGCATGATCCACTGCGTTGGCAATGGCAGGACATGGGGTATTAATAACAATCTCACCAATAGATTTCGCCCCAAATGGATGGGATTTTTCATAACTTGGAGCAAATTCCACACGAATCTTGCCCACATCCTGTCTGGTTGGAATCTTATACTGCATAAAGGAATTGTTCCGAAGCTGGCCTTTTTCATTGTACTGGATATCCTCATAAAGCGCCATGCCGATTCCCTGTCCGATTCCGCCTTCTGTCTGTACTCTTGCCAGATTTGGGTTAATGGGTGTTCCGCAGTCTACCACTGCCACATAATCCAACAGTTCCAGACTTCCGGTCTCCTTGTCAATCTCAACTTCTGCCATACCTACCATGAAAGGTGGCGGGGAAATCTTAGAAGAGCGGGTGGCAGATGCCTGAAGATTCACATTATTTCCGCAGGTTCCTTTCACTGCAATTTCTTCTAAGGTTACTTTTCTGTCTCCATCCAGTTCATAAACCACTTTTCCGTCAAAATCTACTTCTTCCGGCGTTTTCTCCAACATTTCTGCCCCAAGCTTCTGAATCTGTGCGCGAAGCTTCTGGCAGGCATCGGTAACTGCCATACCAGTCACATAAGTAGTGGCAGAAGCATAAGAGCCGGAATCGTAAGGAGATACGTCTGTATCTACCCCGAATGCTATAATATTATCAATATCAGTTTCCAGAATATCGGCTGCCATCTGAGAAAGGATAGTGTCGCATCCGGTTCCCATATCCGTTGCCCCAAGGTTTAAAGTATAAGAGCCGTCCTCTCCTAATTTCACTTCCGCGCCTCCGATATCAACACCTGCAATGGAGGAACCCTGCATAGCCAGAGCTGCGCCTACTGCCCGCACTTTTCCATTTCCCATATCTTTCACAGGATATTTCTCATCCCAGCCTATCATTTCTTTGGCTTTTTCCACACACTTATCCAGGGTACAGCTTGTGACAACCGGACATCCATCATATCCCAGGAACGGATCCCCTTCTCTGGACAGGTTCAGCTCCCTGAATTTTACCGGATCCATGCCCATCTCATGGGCCAGCTCATCCACTGCAGACTCAACTGCAAAGATTCCCTGGGTAGCCCCATAACCTCTGTAAGCGCCGGCAGACATGCGGTTGGTATACACTACTTCATAAGTAAAACGATATGCTTCTTTTTTCCCATATAATCCCAAAGGCTTATGACCGGAAAGTCCTACAGTAGTAGGTCCATGCTCCCCATAAGCGCCTGTGTTGGATAAGGTATGGATATCCATGGCTTTTAAAATACCATGTTCATCTGCACCCAGACGTACCCGCACTTCCATTTCATGACGTGGTGAGGAACAAATCTGAGATTCATAGCGGGAATATACCAGCTTGGCAGGCTTTTTAGTCTTTAAGGTAACAAGCGCCGGATATACTTCTGTTACTGATGTCTGTTTCGCCCCAAAGCCGCCTCCGATACGAGGTTTGATTACACGCACATTAGATGCACCGATTCCCAGCGCTCTTCCCAGAATTCTTCTCACGTGGAAAGGAACCTGTGTGGAGGTTACCACATTCATCCGTCCGAAATGATCCAGATAAGTATAGCTTCGGAAGGTTTCCATCATAGCCTGCTGATTTGCCTTGGTGTGATAGGTTCTGTCAACAGTGTATTTACATGCTTTTAAAACAGCTTCCACGTCTCCAGAGCTTTCTTCCCGGGCGGCACAGAGATTCCGCTTATTATCTGCTCCCACCGGCACTCTGGACTCCCAGTTGTCTTCCGGGTGAATCACTATCGGGTTATCCTTAGCTTCATGAAAGTCCAGAACTGCCTCAAGCACCTGATATTTCACTTTAATCAGCTTTAACGCCTTGTCAACTGCTTTCTCATTTTCTCCTGCTACAATGGCCACAGCATCTCCTACAAAACGCACTCTCTGGTCCAGAATCAAACGGTCATAAGGGCTTAATTCCGGATAAGTCTGCCCTGCAAAGGTGAAGCGATCCTGTGGAACGTCTTGATAAGTAAGTATACAGGCAATTCCCGGCACTTTAAAAGCAGCCTGTGTGTCAATTTCTTCAATCAGCGCATGGGCATGAGGGCTTCTAAGAAGCTTCACAATCAGGCAGTCCTTTGGCGCCAGATCATCTGTATACACCGGCTGACCAGTTACAAGGGCCATGGCATCTTTTTTTTCTACCGATGTGTTTACATATTTCATTCCTTATCTTCCCCCTTTTTCTGCTTTTTCTTATATTCCAGGTAATTCAGAATGCTTCTGGTCTGTCCCATAAAACCACTGCACCGACAAAGATTTCCTGCTAAGTATTCATTAATTTCCGCTTCTGTAGGATTTTCTAATTCTTTTAACATAGCAAAAATATTCATTAAAAATCCCGGATTGCAGAAACCGCACTGTTCTGCCCCCTGTTTCGCCAGAAACCCGCCGATTTCCTCTGCCTCTTTTTGCATTCCTTCTAAAGTTACCACATGTTTTCCATCTGCTCTGGCAGCCAGAAAACTACAGGACAACACTGGTTTTTCCTCTAAAAGTACGGTACAAAGTCCACAGTTTGCAGTTTCACAGCCTCTTTTCACACTATAGCAGCCTTTTGCCCTTAACAAATCCAGTAGCAGCATGTCCGGCTGAATTTCTTCCTGGATTTTCTTTCCGTTTAACCAGAATTTAATTTCCATTATTCCATTCCTCCTGCCTGTGATTCTTTAGAAGCTGCTGCAAGAAGCGCTCTTTTTGTAAGAACTTTTACCAGGAGGCTTCTGTATTCCCTGGAAGCTCTCATATTGCTTCCGGTTTTCACCTGACCCTGCACATAAGTTCCAAAAGCTTCTGCTGCTGCTTCCTGTTCTTCTTTTGACAGATTTAAAAAGTCTTTTACCATGCCCTCTTTATCTTCAATGATTCTTGCTCTGGAAGGACATGCTCCTACAACAGTTTTCACCTGACCCTTACCATCTAAAGACAAAGCGCAGGTAAGCACCGGAAAATCGGTCTTGCTGTTTCTCTGGCTGAGATATACGGTTTTCATTGGCTGTTTCTTCACAATAATCCGTACCAAAATATCCCGGTCACGTTTGCTTGCTGCAAATTCTTCCATGGAAACAATACCGCCTTTATATAATTCCACATAAGAGTCCATAGCTAAAAACATGGTCAGCACATCGGAAAATCCAAATCTTCCAAAAATACTGCCTCCCACTGTAGCGCAATTTCTAAACTGCACCCCAACAATATGACGCAGACTTTCTTTCATTGCCCCATTGGTGTACGCTGCCAGACCCTGGTGGGTTTCCAGCGCCCGAAGAGAAGTCATGGCTCCGATACGGAACTCTTCTTCCGTCTCTTCTATAGTATCTAATCCTAATCCTGATAAATCAATAGCTGTGCTGACCATACGGTTTCCCATTTTCAGCCACACCATTCCGCCTAATACACAGGCCGATTTCTTCTGATTCAGCTCATAAGCCTCTTCCAGGTCCTTGACCTTTCTGTATTCCTTGATTTTTAACATCTCTTATCCTCTTTACTTTCCAAATAACTGTAAAAAAGAATCTTGCTTGCAAGATTCTCCGCTGCAGTGCTCCTATGTTGTTTTACCTGGTTTTAGTATAGCATATACATTTTAAGTGAAGCAAGCATTTTCTCTTTTCATTTCCTCAAATCTATATTAGAATGTTACTATTCAAACACAAAAGAGGAGATTAGAAAAGATATCATGAAACACACAACAGATTTAGGAAAAGATAAAGTTCCCCTTCTGGTTCTGAAGCTGGCAATCCCCTCCATGATTGCCCAGTTTGTCACTGTTCTGTACAGCATTATAGACCGGATGTTTATTGGGAATATAGAAGAAATCGGCGATATTGCTCTTGCGGGGGTGGGGGTGTGCGGGCCTATTGTAACTCTGCTCACCTCCTTTGGAACTCTCATTGGGCTTGGGGGCTCCATTCTCATGGCAATGCGTATGGGGGCAGGGCAAAAGAAAGAAGCGCAGTCTATTCTTGCCCACAGTTTTGCTATGCTGGTGGCCTTTTCCGCTGTATTGACTCTGGTTTTCCTGCTGAGTAAAAAATATCTGCTGAACTGGTTTGGCGCCAGCCCTCTGACCTTTCCTTATGCAGATACTTATATGACCATATACACAGCGGGAACCTTTTTTGCCCTTATGGCAGCCGGATTAAATTATTGGGCTGAACTATTTCATTACCTGTCAGGGCTTTCCTGCTGTTGGTATGTGTACGGTACTCATTGGCGCCATTACCAACATTGTGCTGGATCCTGTATTTATTTTTGTTTTTGATATGGGCGTGGCAGGGGCTGCCTGGGCTACAGTAATTGCCCAGTTTGCATCCTGTGCTTTTGCCTTTTGTTTTCTGATTGGAAAAAAGGTTCCGGTGGGAATTACAAGATTAAAAAGAGAAATGCTTTCCAAAAACATTACCTGCCGGATTTTAGGATTGGGATTATCTCCATTCCTGATTCTGGCAACAGACAGTGTCATTATTATTATCATGAACACTGTTTTGCAGCACTACGGAGGTCCGAAGGAAGGAGATTTGCTCATTACCTGCGCTACCATTGTACAAAGCTATATGATGCTCATTACCGGTCCCATGCTTGGTATTTCCAGCGGAACCCAGGCTATTTTAAGCTACAATTACGGGGCAAAGGCTACCAGACGGGTGCGAAAGGCAGAGCGCTGCATTTTACTTTTATGCCTCTGTTTTACTTCCCTGATGTTCCTACTGTCCAGAATTGTCCCCCAATACTTTATTGGAATTTTTACCAGAGACCCGGGACTTACAGATTTATGTATCTGGGGCATCCACATTTTTACACTTATGATTGTGCCCCTGAGTTTTCAGTATGTTTTCGTGGACGGCTTCACTGCACTGGGAAGAAGCAAAACAGCGCTGTTCCTCTCCTTGTTCCGCAAGGGTGACTATGTACTGTTTACCATGATACTCCCTATCTTCTATGGAGCCAGAAGCGCCTTCTACGCACAGCCTCTGGCTGATGGCATTGCCGCTGTTATGTCAACCGTAGCATTTTTACTAATTTTCAAGAAACATTTGCAAAAACAGGAGGTTTCATTATGAAAAAACACAGAAACTTACTTTTCAAACCTGCACTTCTCACTGTCCTTATCCTTTTCACTCTGACCAGTTGCGGAAAAGACGACAAGAAAAAAGCTGAAGAAGCAGAATTAGACGCTGTCTCTGCTTCTCTTAGCGGTACTCTGACTTCCTATACAGGTTCTCAGCTTTCTCTGAAAACTGCGGAGGGGGAAACTCTTACTTTTGATAATTGTTCCAACGCAAAACTGGAACTTACAAACGGAATTATTCCTGGAAATGAAGTTCTGCTGGTGTATGTTGGCGCTATAAAAGATACGGATACCAGCAATGTGAAAGTACGAAAAATCATTGTGGAAGAAAACAATGCAGGATTGATTCCTGACAAAGAAGATGGCGTTATCAGCGGCTCCGCTGCCTCCGGATCTACCTATTCTCCTGCAGGTGAAGATGAGCCTGCAAGCGGTGTAGAAGTAGAAAAAACTTCTGGTACCGGAACAATTATAGGCGGCGTAAATGTCCGCAGTGATGCCAAAAGCGGCTCTGAAATCCTGGGGCATCTAAGCAATGGAGATTCTGTTACCGTTACAGGGATTTGCGAAAACGGGTGGTACCGAATTGTTTTTGAAGGAGGCACTGCTTTTATCTGGAAGGATTATGTGGAGTATGAGAGATGACATACTTTTATGCAATTCCCACTCCCCAAATCAGTTTCACTACATTTTTCACCACCCATTGCAGCAGGATAATCCCTGCTGCAATATACAGATAGGTATCTTTATATTTCATTCCAATTCCAAGTTTCCCCTTTGTGATATATTCCACAGTATGGGAAATCATAAACCAGAGATATAGCGCACCTCCATATACCACCACAGGATGATAATAGAAGGATGTAATGATATGTCCCGCCAGCAATTCCCGGACAGCCCTGGTTCCACCGCATCCGGGACAGTAATAACCCGTCCATTTATGAATCAGGCAGGGCGGCAGCTTCATGTGAATTTCAAAAATCTTCCCTGCCGCTGCCAGAACCAAAAACACCAGAAGCAGAATCCACCCTGCCTGATACAGTTCCTTTTCCTGCTTTTTATTTCTTACCTTTTTTGCCTTCATAATTGAAATTCTCCCCTTGTAACCTCTATGTAATGTGGTATAATTATACCACACATTACATATAAAGATTGGAGATTATTTATGAAACGAACATCTGCAAATCTGAAGACCCTGGCCAGAGAATCTCTTGCCGGAAACTTCAGTCTTCCAGTTTCCGCTTACCTTTTAATCACGATTTTAACCAGTGTTTTAAGCATGATTGTAACAGGGTTTTTAGATGTTTCTAACACTGTAAGCCTGATTACCAGCCAGATTCTGATATATCTTTTTTCCCTGTTGAGTTCCTTACTTATGGTTGGTTATGATAAGATGCTCTTAAATCTGAACCGGAGACAGCCTTATACTCTTGGAAATATCTTTTATGCCTTTTCCCACAATCCGGACCGTTTTATTGTGGTAAATTTCCTTCTGCTTCTTGCTGGAATTCTGGTATCACTTCCTTTTGATATTCCAAGCTATACCAGCACTTCCTGGAACGCTATGGTTCTTAGTCTGGTAGGAATGTTAATACGCAGTCTGGTAAGTATTGTTCTGGCAGCCTTTTTCGGTCTTGCCAATTATCTGCTTCTGGACTACCCGGAAATGAGCGCCATGCAGGCTCTGAAAGAAAGTCTGCGACTTATGAAAGGCAACAAAGGACGCTATGTACATCTGTACCTCAGCTTCCTGCCTCTTACTATTGTATGTATTTTCACCTGTTATATCGGTATTTTATGGCTCCTGCCCTATATGCAGACCACTCTGGCATTCTTCTATATGGATATTACCGGAGAGCTGGATAATCCTGTTGTAGATTCAGAAAATATTCAGGATAATTCCTTTACAAATCCTTTCTAAAGAAAACCTAAAAAATCCAAATTGAGAAATGGAGCTTCTGTTTTGCACAAAAGCTCCATTTCTTCTTACCTATTTGAATTTATGATTCTTTCAATATCGCGGCCACTATAAAAAATACGTACTACAGTGACAGTTCTCTCCTCATCATTCACCAGATAATAAACGATAAAATTATCCACCGGTAATTGATGCATCCCCATGGACTGTCAGGGTTCCCATTCCACTATTCTATAGCGTGCTGGTATAGCGTGCTGGCATGAAATTCAATGCCCGAATCCTTTTCCTGATATGCTTCACTTGAGCAGTTGCAGTATCCTGAACCAGAAGTTCATTTGCAATATAGGCATAAATTTCCTTTAAGTCATCAAGTGCATCCTCAGAGTATCTGACCATATAACTTTCTGTCATATATCAAACTCCTTCGCAAGTATCGCATCCACTTCATCAGCAGAATACACTTTTCCTGCTTTGATAGAATCAATGCCTTTTTGAAGTTCTGCATCTAGCTGCTCTCTGGTTATTGCGCCAACAGCTACAGGTTTTGAAGAAGGAAGACGCAAATCAAATGGCATCCCTTTTTGCAGTACAATCTGGCTATAAAGCATCTGAATTGCACTTGACGGAGAAATGCCAAGCTGAGAAAGAATTTCTTCTGCACTGTCCTTGAGATTGGTATCTATTCTTGCATATACCGCAGATGTGTTCGCCATAATATCGCCTCCTAGTTTTCTTTTATCATACTCTCTTTCGCTTTCATTTGCAAGCATTTGCAAGAATTTTCTTCAAACAAATACCCCAGCATTTCATATCCCTTTTCCAGAACCTTCCCGCTTTTCTCCGCTTCTTCCTCATTATATTTCCGGCAATGTTTCTCCTTTTTCCTGCTGTCATACAACAGGTACGGAACCGGATTTCCTGTATGGGTTTTCACATGGATTGGCGTTGGATGATCCGGAAGAATCAACATCCGATAATCCTCCCCTGAAACATCCAGGCCTTCTTTCACCAGACGGATAACTCTCTCATCCAGATACTCAATAGCCTGGACTTTTTTCTCAATGCTGCCCTGATGCCCCATTTCGTCCGGCGCTTCCACATGAATATAGGCAAAATCAAAGGAATCCTTTAAAAGAGCATTTAATGCTGCCCTGGCCTTTCCCTCATAATCGGTATGCAGACCACCTGTAGCTCCTTCCACGGTAAGATTCACCATGCCCGTTCCAACAGCAATCCCTTTGAGCAAATCCACTGCTGAAATCATGGCTCCTTTTTTGTGAAACTTCTCTTTGAAATCCGTAAGCTGTGGTTTTGTCCCTGCTCCCCAGAGCCAGAGACTGTTTCCCGGATTCAGTCCCTTTTTCTTCCGTTCCTGATTAATGGGATGATTGACAAGAATCTCATAACTTTTTCTTTGCAAATCCAGTAGCGGCTTTTCCTCTGCCACATAGTCGCCTATAACCATTCCCCTGATATCATGGGGCGGTGTAAGGGGAACTACCATCCCCTGTTTCCAAATCAGGCAATGGCGGTAGCTGGTTCCCACATAAAACTGGAAAATTTCATTCTGAAGTTCCCGCTTCACTGCATCCAGAAGTTCTTCTGCTTCCTGAGTACTGATTTCGTCTGCACTGTGGTCCAGAATATGCTTTTCCTCATAGACTTCTTCCTCTTCAGAAAGAGTCACCAGGTTTGCCCGGATGGCAACGTCTCCCTCTTTCAAATCAACTCCTATATTCAGAGCCTCTAAAGGAGAGCGCCCGGAATAATACACCTTTGGGTCATATCCCAACACAGACAGATTGGCTGTATCGCTTCCCGGACTCATGCCATCTGGTACAGTCTTCACCATGCCAATCTCTCCCCGCTCTGCCAGCATATCCATCATCGGTGTGTTGGCAAAACCAAGAGGTGTCTTTCCTCCCAGCTCTTCTAAAGGCTCATCTGCCATTCCATCTCCCAGAACCACAATATATTTCATACGCATTTCCTCTATGCTTTAATACGAATTCTGCTTACCATATTCTGCAGCTTCGATGCTTTTTCATCAAAAGCACCTTCGCTCATTTTCTCTGTAATAAACCCAAACTCATCTTCCAGTTCTGGCAGCAGCACAAGCTTTCCCTTGCCCAAAACTGCTTCTGCTTCCTGGAGTCCTGTTTCCTGATTTCCTTTTATACGTACAAAAAATCTATGCTGCACATCCTTTACATCCACCATATCCAGTCCATGGCTGCTCCAGCTCATCATAACTGTTTTGTTCAAATGTTTGGCGCAGTCCACCACATCTGCCACCACAGCGCTGGCTGTTGGCAGTTTTCCCGCGCCGCTTCCATAGAACATAGCGTCTCCCAGTACATTTCCATGTACAAAAATACCATTAAATACACCATTGACACTATACAACGGACTGTCCTTACCTACCAGCACCGGAGATACCATGGCATAAAAGCGGTTGTCTTTTCTCTTGCTGGTAGCCAGAAGCTTAATACTCATGCCCATAGCATTGGCATACTTCATATCCTCCACTGTAATTTTGGTAATTCCTTCTGTATAAACTTTCTCATAATCCACATGAGACCCATAAGCCAGAGAGGAAAGAATAGCAATCTTTCTGCAGGCATCATATCCTTCCACATCGGCCTCTGGATTGCGCTCTGCATATCCCAGTTCCTGGGCCTCCTTTAACACAGTATCAAAATCTCTGTACTTCTCCGCCATTTCTGTAAGAATGTAGTTGGTGGTTCCGTTTAAAATACCGGAAATCTCGTCAATCTCATCTGCTGTAAGAGAAGAATTCAAAGGACGGATAATCGGAATTCCTCCTCCGCAGCTTGCCTCAAACATGTAGTTTACACCTTTTTGGGCAGCCAGCTTCATAAGCTCCTGTCCATGCCTTGCCACCAGCTCCTTGTTAGAGGTACATACGCACTTACCTGCTTCCAGGGCTCTCTTTGTAAAGGTATAAGCCGGTTCTACGCCGCCCATGACTTCTACCACAATCTTGACATCCGGGTCATTTACAATCTGCTCATAATCATGAACCAGAATCTTCTCAACAGAACTTCCCGGAAATTCTCTCAAATCCAGCACATATTTAATGCTGATTTCATCTCTCGCCCGCTTCTTAATACTTTCATAATTTGTCTCTATGACCTCAACAACCCCTGAACCCACTGTGCCATAGCCTAATACTGCAATCTGAATCATACTGTCTCTCCTTTTGTCTTTTCTCTCTACTCTCTTCCTAAAATCTTCAGATAATGGACTCCTTCAATATGCTCAATATGCTCCACCATAGCGGCTGCATCTCCCTGAGTCTCCGCAATAGTCACACTCAGGGTCAAAGTAGCGATTCCATTCATTGGAATACTCTGGTGAATCGTTAATATATTTCCATGGAATTTTGCAATGGTTCCCAGAACAGCCGAAAGCAGTCCCGGCTCGTCCTCCATCTGAATAATAAAAGTAATATTCTCCCCCCTTGTCTTTTCTTTAAACGGGAAAATATCATCCTTATATTTATAAAAAGAACTTCTGCTAATTCCCACAGCTTCTACTGCTTCCTGCACAGTTGCAGATTTTTGAATATCCAGAAGCCTCTTGGCTTCCACTACTTTCAGCAGTACATCCGGCACTGCCTTTTCTGTCACTACAAAATATCTCCGATTATCTGCCATAATTCTACCTTTGTTTTTTCAAAACTTAACTATTTTTCCTTTTTCCCAAGAGCTACCCACTTCAAGTATGCATTGATAAAGTTATCAATATTTCCATTCATCACTGCATCCACATTTCCTGATTCTTCATTTGTCCGGTGGTCTTTTACCATGGTGTAAGGCTGCATAACGTAAGAACGAATCTGATTTCCCCAGCCTATTTCTGTCAGCTCACCCTGGATTCCAGACAGCTTCTTTTCATTTTCCTGCTGTTTTAATAAATACAGCTTTGCTTTCAGCATCTGCATGGCCTTATCCTTATTCTGGAACTGAGAACGCTCATTCTGACACTGTACCACAATTCCTGTAGGAAGATGGGTAATACGGATGGCAGAAGACGTTTTATTAATATGCTGTCCGCCGGCACCACTGGAACGATAGGTATCGATTCTCAAATCATCCTGATTAATTTCAACATCCACATCTTCCTCAATATCCGGCATAACATCACAGGAAACAAAGGAAGTCTGACGTTTTCCCGCAGCATTAAACGGAGAAATACGCACCAGACGGTGAACGCCTTTTTCAGATTTTAAATATCCGTAGGCATTTTCCCCATTCACCTGGAAGGTAACGGATTTAATTCCCGCTTCCTCCCCGTCCAGATAGTCCAAAACCTCTGTAGAAAATCCCTGGCGGTCTGCCCATCTGAGATACATGCGGTACAGCATACTGGCCCAGTCACAGGATTCTGTTCCGCCGGCTCCTGCATGAAGAGTCACAATGGCATTATCCTTGTCATATTCTCCGGAAAGTAATGTCTTAATTCTGATATGCTCAAAGTCCCTCTGAAATTCCTCCAGCATTTCCTGAATATCCGGAATCACAGAAGCATCCTCTTCTTCATATCCCATTTCAATCATAAGCTCAATCTCTTCCTTCTGGTTCTGAAGCTTATGATAGATTTCAATGTCTCCCTTTAAAGAACTTAATTCTTTCATCATCTTCTGGGAACGTTCTGCATCATCCCAGAAATCAGGCGCTTCCATTTCCCTCTCTAATTCTTCTACTCTCTGTTCTTTGTTCTCCAAATCCAGAGAATCCCGTACCTCTTTCAGAGGCTGTTCATAACCATTTAATGTATATTTAAACTGATCTAATTCCACCATATAGCAAATCTCTCCTTACTCTTCGTCTATTTCCACTGTTACCATATAGATACTCACTTGCTGTTCTACCTTTACCACAGTTCCCGTAAGCTTTTTCAGAGGTTTCTTCAAATTACTGGACATAGCCTCTGCGGGCTTTATGGTATAATAATACATCATTCCAGCCATGGTAAGAGCCTGATCCTCTTTTAGCTCTACCCTGTCTCCCTCTTTTACAAGACCTTCCCGCTCCATTGTAAAATCTACCATTTGTCCCATATCCATTCCTCCTAACCAAATAAACTGCTGCAGCTACAGTTTCCCGTACCTACAGCAGTTCTCATTATACTTTATACTGGCTTCCTGCCGCAGCACTGCTTATATTTCTTGCCGCTGCCGCATGGGCAGGGATCATTTGGATAGACTTTCTTCTCTGCTCTTTGTACTGGTTTTTTAGGCCCAGTCTCATCCTTATTGGTTCCTGTCACTTGTGCTACCTGTTCTCTCTCTACCTTATGCTCCAAACGTACATGGTACAGCAGTCTTAACGTAGCCTCCTGAATAGACGCAATCATACCGTCAAACATTTCATAAGCCTGCATCTTGTATTCTACCTTCGGATCTCTCTGTCCATACGCCTGAAGACCGATTCCCTGGCGGAGCTGATCCATATCATCAATATGATCCATCCATTTCTGGTCAATAACTTTCAGAAGAATCACACGTTCCAGCTCACGAAGCTGCTCTGCTTCCGGGAACTCTGCTTCTTTTTCTTCGTAAAGTTTTACTGCCTGCTCTTTTAAGTCTTGTTTTACCTGATTTTTCTTCTTTCCTTTTACATCTTCCAGTGTCAAAGGCTTTAATGGAATCGTAGGAAGCAGCACTGCATTGATTTCTCCTAAATCCCATTCTTCCTGGTCTACATCATCAGACAGACACATATCTACGGTATGGTCTACAGTATCTGTAATCATCTTATAAATAGAGTCACGCATGTTTGCTCCATCCAGAACCATACGTCTCTCTTTATAAATAATTTCCCTTTGTTCATTATTTACCTGGTCATACTCCAACAGGTTTTTACGGATACCATAGTTATTTCCTTCAATCTTCTTCTGGGCTTTTTCAATAGCACTGGAAAGCATTTTATGCTCAATCTGCTCATTTTCTGCTACCCCAAGAGACTGGAATACTTTCATCAGTTTTTCAGAACCGAAAAGACGCATTAAATCATCTTCCAGAGAAATATAGAATCT
>OHRL01000881.1_pt1 | contig 19537 bp, 13 predicted proteins | sample 1578331 | NCBI WGS metagenome assembly OHRL01 (sample SAMEA3879608, study PRJEB24766) | human gut metagenome | biome: human-associated habitat; feature: feces | place: USA | collected 1985/1987
TCAGGCTCTGCCCGTAGAACTCCTGTAATGTGGTATGGGTCGTTAGTTTATTGTTATCGTATACATAAGTATCGGTGCGTAATACGTCGCCTCCGTTACTGTGCAGATTCTCTTTCAGGATCATCAGGCTGAAATCGGGGGCCGGAGGAAATTCCCGTTCTTCCTTATCATCGGTACATGCCGAGGTAGCCATGACAGAAAATGATAAAAAGAAACAGTATAGAAGTTTATTCATATCAATAATGTTTTATTTGCCTGCAAATGTAGTTAATAACCTGCTCTATCTACCACGATTGTGGTATAAAAATGCCTTTAATGTGTGATAGCCTGTAAACATCGTTTGCTTTATCTTTGCCGTCATGAAGAATATAGCAGCTTTAGTATCGGGTGGGGTAGACAGCTCGGTAGTCGTTCATCTCCTTTGTGAGCAGGGGTATAAACCGTCGTTGTTTTATATTAAAATAGGTATGGACGGTGCGGAATACATGGACTGTTCTGCCGAAGAGGACATAGAACTTGCCACGGCTACGGCCCGGAGGTATGGCTTGCCATTGGAAATAGTCGATCTGCATCGTGAATATTGGGACAATGTGGCAGCCTATGCTATCGATAAGATACGGAAAGGGCAGACACCCAATCCCGATGTGATGTGTAATAAGTTGATTAAATTCGGTTGTTTTGAGCAGCGTGTCGGAAAAGATTTCGACTTTACGGCAACAGGGCATTATGCTACTACATTATTGCGGGATAGGAAGATTTGGCTTGGTACAGCCAAAGATCCCGTGAAAGATCAGACTGATTTTCTTGCTCAGATTGATTATCTTCAAGTTTCCAAACTGATGTTTCCTATCGGTCATTTGATGAAACATGAAGTGCGCGAGATAGCACAAAATGCGAAACTTCCTAATGCGCGTAGAAAAGACAGCCAAGGCATTTGCTTCTTGGGTAAGATAAACTACAATGATTTTGTCCGCCGTTTTCTTGGAGAGAAAGAAGGAGCGGTGGTCGAGTGGGAGACAGGGAAACGGATCGGAACTCACCGGGGATATTGGTTTCACACTATCGGTCAGCGTAAAGGATTGGGATTGGGTGGCGGCCCTTGGTTTGTGATAAAGAAGAACATTGAAGAGAATATTATTTATGTGTCTCATGGCTATGACACAGAAGCACAATATGGTACGGAGTTTTCTCTTTCCGATTTTCATTTTATCACCGGAAACCCTTGGGAGGAAGGCTCGAATGAAGTAAATATAACCTTCAAGATTCGTCATACTCCGGAATTTATTAAAGGACGTCTTGTCCGTAAAGGTAACACCTGTCATGTACTTTCTTCTGAGAAACTGCAAGGTATTGCTCCCGGACAGTTCGGAGTGATTTACGATGAGAAGGCGGAGGTGTGTGTAGGAAGCGGAGTGGTTATTTAGTTGAAAGTTGAGAGTTGAAAGTTGAAAGTTACTATGCAGCATAACAGCGCAGCCAACTTTCAACTTTCAACTCTCAACTTTCAACTAAATATAGTATTCCGCCAGATCTACAATCCCCGCCCGCATTGCATATTTGGTGGCTTCGTGTACATTGTTCACTCCGAGTTTCCGGAAGATATTTTTACGATGGCTGTTGATGGTGTGAAAGCTCAGGTTCTTTTCTGCGGCAATTTCTTTAGTAGTCTTGCCTGATGCAATTTCTTTGAGAATGTTTTTTTCTGTGGCGGTAAGTAAATGATCCTCCTGTATATTTGTGCTTGGAGATACCTGTTGGATATTTCCGGACAGTAACAGGTTAGTTACGTGGTTGCAGATGAAACGTTCTTTGCGTGATGCGCATTGGAGAGCGGTGAGTATCTCCTCTTTCGAGTTATCTTTCATAACTACTCCGAATGCCATACTGCTAAATAATACCTGACGGAGAAATCCGATGCTCAATTCATCGGAGAACAGCAGCCAATCTACCTCCTTAAAACGTTCACGAAGCACTATCAATTCATCTGCTCCGGCAAAATCAAATAAAGTATAATCGAGGATCACTACCGCTTGTGGGTGCAGGCGTAATTCTCTGATAAGTTCTGTTTTATTATCTACGGCCAGCAGTTGTGATACATCTTTCTGCTTACTGAGCAGAAACATCATGCCTGCTTTGGTGATATCCTGATTATCTGCTATGATATATTCTCTCATGAATCGTATTCTTTATCATGGTAACCACCGGCTGATATTTCTTTCGGTGGCACTAAACTCAACACCTATCTTAATAAGTTTGCGTCCATCGGCTTGGTAAGGAATCAAATATCCTTTATCGTCTATTTGTTGTAAGGCTTCTTCTGCCGTTCCATTTAGTTTGAATTCAAATATATAGATGTAGGCGGGAGTCTTCACAACAGCGTCTGCCCGTCCGCGTGCACTGCGTATTTCTACGTCGGTGAATTGCCCCATTAATTTGAAAACGAGGTAGAATACCACTTGATAATGGCGTTCGCTTTTATCATTCAACTCGTATGGGAAATCAGCAAAGAAAGCTTGTAGGCGGGTGAGGAAGGAATCGTAATCGCCGGTACGTAGCTCTTGAATAAATTTTCCAATATAGAAACTTTGGTCGTTGTTCAATACGGAAGTGTAAAAGGGTATTAGAAAATTGATAAAGCCATAGCGCACTTCATCATTGGGAAATTCCAACAGATAAATCTCAAATTCTTGATTATAGTCTTTTATTGTCAGATAACCGCTCTGATAAATCAGTGGAATCGGATTATTGGCATCTACCCGGTATTCGGTAAATGAAGAGGCGGATGCTTCTACTCCGTCAATCAATGTACGTAAATCATATTCGCTTTTTTTGAGCAGTTCCACAAGAAAAGTAGGAGTACCTGTCTGAAACCAGTAGTTGCTGAATTTGTATCCGTCGAAAAGATTGAGTACACTGAAAGGGTTAAAGACTCCTTCTGCGAATTCGCAGAAATGATAACCGTCATACGATATCTTCATCTTTTGAAGAGCTTCTTCCTGTGTCAAACCATTGTGTTCCGCCAACTGTTGTATTTCCGGTGCGAAAGTATGGGTTAATTCTTGCATGGTGATACCGCAGATCGTGGCATATTGGGGCTTCATACTGATGTCATTCAGTTGATTCAGGTCACTGAATACGCTGACTTGTGCAAACTTCGTCACTCCGGTAAGAAAGACGAAACGGAGATAACGGTCGGAACTTTTCAGAACACCATAGAATGCTTTCAGTGTCTGACGGTATTCTTCCATTAAAGGAATGTTACACAAGGTTTGCAACAGGGGTTTATCATATTCGTCTACCAATACTACTACACCACATCCTGCTTGTTCACTGGCACGGCTGATAACATAACTGAATCGTTCTTCCGGACTGCGGTCCTTCTTTTCATCGCCATATTGACTTTCCCATTTTTCAAGATGTTGGTTAAGCATGGCATTTAAATCTTCCGGGGTCTCGTATTTTTTAGCATTCAAGTCCAGATGCAGTACCGGAAATTGCCTCCATTCTTTTTCCATCTGTTCGATGGCCAGTCCTTCGAACAGCTCTTTCTTACCTTTAAAGTAAGCTTCAAAAGTAGAAAGCAACAGGCTTTTTCCAAATCGACGCGGGCGACTCAAGAAGTAAGGTTTTCCTGTATTCGCTATTCTCCACACGAAAGCGGTCTTGTCTACATACAGATAATTATCTCTGCGGATGTCCTCAAAAGTCTGTATCCCGATCGGGAGTTTGCGTAATACACTGTTCATTGTTACTTTTTATTTATTGACCATTCAAAGATACTCATTATTTCCATAAACCGTTTCGTACCTTGATGAATTTTGAAATATAACACGAGTGAAAATAACTCAAAGTGTTGATAACCAGTATTTATGGGACTCTATACTTTTGCAGGACAAGAGTATGGACTTTTATATAAGAAGAGTGTACACTCTTGCATGTGAAAAGTGTACACTCTTGAAATTCCTGATTGGTTTTACCTTTAGCCCGTCTTATTTGTATTACCAGGAACGTCCTTTGAATACATCCGATTGGTCTAACGGTACGATGTTACCACTCAATGTGAGGGTATTGTTGTTGAAGTTCGGGTTTACGGTCACGGTAGCATTGTTACCTCCATTGGTCAATGAGATAAATATCTGGGCCGAAATACCGATGCCCTGTACACTGAATGAGCAGTTTACATTTCCTTTTTTATCAGTAGTAATTTTCATATCCGATGCACTACCGTCTACTGTTACACCACCGATTCCGTTAGGGCCGGGATATGGAGTGTTGAAAGCGACCTGCACGGTAGAGCGTTGACCGTTCATCATTACAAAGTTTGTTGTGGATGATACGAACGCACTTTGTCCGTTACGGAAGATTACTTGATCTGCTTCAAGTACGAACTGTTTGTTCTTCAGTGCCTGTACTGCTTGCTGGTAGGCCACTGCATCAGCCGCCTGTTCTTCTGCTTTCAGTCTTGCTCTTTCTGCATCTCTTTGTGCTTTACGGTCGGCACGGCGTACTGCTCTTTCTGATTCTTGTGCATACATCATGGTAGATGCACTTACCAATACTAATGCTAATAATGCAATTAACTTTTTCATAACTTGTTTTTGTTTAGGTTTAATAACGTTGTTCGTTTATTGCAAGAACAAGATATTTTTGATATTGTTCATCTGCACGCCACAATTTTATATCTGATCCTATCAATCGTTATATTCATTAACAGACTGATAATGTTGATGAAGCGGCAGGAAGTGCGTGCTTACATACGTGACTTTTGCAATAAAATTTATTAAAAGTTTATCTCTCCTTAGATTTTTGATACTACCTTTGGATATTTAATGAATCTATTGAAACATTATGAAGAAGATCGTTACTTTCGGAGAAGTGCTTCTCCGCCTTACTGCTCCCGGAAATCTCCGTTTTTCACAAGCTCGTGACTATGTGGCCGCTTTTGGTGGTAGTGAAACCAATGTAGCTGTATCTCTTGCCAACTTTGGCATTCCTACAGAATTTGTGACCCGGCTACCGGACAATGAAATAGCCCGTGCCTGTGTCAGTGATTTACGTTCCCACGGACTTCGTACAGACGGAATAATTTATGGAGGTGATCGTATGGGCATTTACTTCCTTGAAAACGGAGCTTCTTTTCGCAATTCGAAAGTGGTGTACGATCGTGCCGGTTCTTCTTTTTCCACACTTCGTCCCGGGATGATTGATTGGGAAACTGTTTTTGCCGATGCAGGTTGGTTTCATTGGTCGGGAGTTGCTGCTGCTTTGTCTCAAAGTGGAGCTGATACCTGTTTGGAAGCATTGCAAACGGCAGATCGTATGGGATTGACTATTTCATGTGATTTGAATTTCCGTAAGAATTTGTGGCAATATGGACGTACGGCTGCTGATGTCATGTATCCGTTGGTGCAGTATAGTGATGTGATTTTTGGTGCGGAGCCGGAATATAAAGAGATATTAGGCATTTCTCCTGTCGGTTTCAAGGCGATAAATACGGATTACCAACTCGATTTGCAGGGATTTGAGAAGGTCGGCAGGCAGGTGGAGACATTGGTGCCCCGTTGTAAAAAGATGTTCCTTGAATTACGGAATTCTTTGTCGGCCAATCATAATCTGTTGGCTGCCGTGCTTTATTCGGATAATACATTAAAGCATACGGGGATTTATGACATTGCGCATGAAGTAGACCGTGTGGGTACGGGAGATGCTTTTGTCGGTGGACTTATTTATGGATTGTTGACTTATCCGAATGATGATCAGAAAGCACTGAATTTTGCTTTAGCGGCTTCCTGTCTGAAAAATACATTCTACGGAGATTTCAATCTGGCGACTGTCGCTGAAGTGGAAGCACTGATGAACGGTGATGCTTCCGGACGAGTACAGCGTTAAGTGCTCAGTTGATGGCGTTTCTGCCACCAATAGCGGATGAACAGTGCACCGGTGGCGATTAAGGCCAGTGACAGTCCGGTATAAAATACGGATATGAAACTGTTGGGTAGCAAATGCAGGCTTCGAATACTGATTCCCATAGAGATCATGAAAATCATGACGATCCAGCTCTTTACATCAAAGAAAGAGAACGGGCAGTTCTTTTCCGGTTTCTTCTGAATGATGCGTTCGGTATGCTTGTAATATAATCTTCTGAATATGAGTACAAAGAAAAGAAGAAATACGATCGTGGCCTCTCCTATTTTAAACAGCCAATACTGTGAATCACTGAGCCATGTCACGATTCCTATCCGCAGTATATTTGTTCCTGCCACTATCCACACGATACCGGCAGTAATGAGTAAAATTTGTCTGTTGACCCCGTATTTCATATATTAAATTTTGGATTGATGTTCTTAACAACAAACGAAACCACCCTTTGGGTTCACTTTCGCGAAAAAAAAGTGATAAGCAGTGAGCAACTTGTCAGTAAAACTCCCATTCCTATGACTCCATGCCAGCCGAATGCTTGCCAGGCACTTCCAGCCAAAAAGGTCCCCATCGAACCGCCGACAAAGTAAGTCGTCATAAAAATCGTGTTGACACGGTTGGATGCGCCGGGACAGAGCTCGAAGATGCTGGCCTGATTACTTAACTGGATACATTGCATGCCTATGTCGATAATGATGATGCCTGCTACAATGCCGAAATAGGTGTTTTCTCCTGCAAAAAGCAGGAACCAGGCAAAGAGTATCAACCCGCAACCGATGAAGTTGAACCGGCGAACTCCCACTCTCCTGACATACTTCCCTACTACGGAGGCAGAGAGTGCACCTGCTATTCCACAGAGTCCTAACATGCCGATGACATTGCTTCCTGCATAGAAAGGGGCTTGTCCCATCTTGAATGCCAGACACGACCACATGGCGAGAAATGAACCGAATGCCAGTGCTGCCCGTATGGAGTAGATCCGCAATAGGGGATATTCTTTCAGGAGAAGAAACAACGATTTCATCAGATCACTGTATTTTCCTTTGAATGTGGGACGGATATCCGGCAATACTTTCATTACAACAATTCCGCATATCAACATCAATGCGGCCGCGATGTGATACATTTCTCTCCATCCGAACACTTCACCGATAAAACCACTGATAACGCGCGAAGCAAGAATACCCGTCAGCAATCCGGAGATAACGATACCTACGTTTCTTCCTTTGTTCTCGGGTTTTGAAAATTGGGAAGCTATCGGAACAAATATCTGTGGTATCACCGAACAGATTCCTGTTAGAAATGAAGCTATTAATATAATGTGTATATTGGGTGCTAATGCAATGGCCAGCAGGGAGACGATCAGTACGGCAAAGTTCGTGACAATGATTTTCTTTCGTTGATATAGGTCGCCCAAAGGGATGATGAATAATAATCCGAGTGCATAGCCTATCTGGGTGACCATTGCTATAAGGTTGGTCTTAAATTCCGAAACACCCAGATCGTGGCGTATCATGTTCAGCAACGGCTGATTGTAGTAGAGGTTGGCTACGGATATGCCGGCAACGATAGCCAATGTCCAAAGTATGGATGCCGGTAGTCCTCCGTTTTCTTTCAAAGTCTGTTTCATAGGGGCAAAGATACGAAGATTGGATTTACTCTACAAAGAAAGTCACCGAAACCGTATTTCCTTCGTTGTCTACTGCTGTCAGGGAGTGTTTACCGGAAGCGGGGAGGAAAGATATCTTGTGGAAGTCTTGTGTCTCGCTCAGATAGCTGTTGTCGAGATGCCAGTATACGGTTGCTTTCGGATTGTTGTGTACCAGTTCAACGTTCAGTTGCCCTTTGCTGCCATCCAACTGTTTAGGGAGGAATACCCGGGCATTCATCGTAGGGTAGACAAATTGCATGGGGCGGAACACATCTTCGCCGCATCCGGGTTTGAAAGGAGGGAGTGGTTTATATTCCGGGTGATGCTGTTTGTAATACCATTCCCATACGGGAGGCAGGGTAAACCAGCTTTTTTGAATGGTAGGCTCCATGTCGATGCAACTTTCGTAGATGCGGGAAGTTCCATCGGCCGACAGGTTGATGAGATGATGGTACGGGCAGGCTTCGGTCTTTAACCCGGCAGGGAGTATCAGTGTCGTGTCCGTCTCCTCGCAGAAACGTCCTTTCAGATGTCCGGAAAGTCGGCATACTTCGGCATCGGCAAATATTCCGGATGGTCTGTCGAACCATGGGGAAGACGGAAGAAGATTGAATACATCGAATAGGACAGGTCCTGCCGTACGTGCTCCTACCAAGCCCGGTTTTCCTTCTCCGGTTGCGTTGCCCACCCATACGCCGACAGCATAACGGGGAGTAACTCCTACGGCCCATGCATCACGGAAGCCGTAACTCGTTCCCGTTTTCCAGGCAATGGTCTGCATAGACGGGATGGTACGCCAGTCTATTTCTTCTGGTCGGTTTACTTCTTTAATGGCATCGAAGGTTTGCCAGACGGCACCCGGAGAAAGTGAAACATGTGAGTTGGCAGGTGGCAGATGCCGGGTGGAATCGGAGAGTAATAAAGAGCAATCTGTCTTATCCAATCCTTTCAGGCAACGTGCCATTTCGGTATAGGCCACAGTGATGTCCCATAAAGTACCTTCGGCTCCTCCTAAGATAAGTGATAATCCATAATGGGAAGCCGGGCGGGTAAGGGTAGTGAGACCGATCTGTTTGAGCAGGTTGTAGAATTTGGGAACGCCGTAATGTTGCAACATGCTGACGGTCGGAATATTCAGAGAGCGCGCAATCGCTTCCGATGCCGGAACGGCACCTTCGAACTGTTGGCTGAAATTTTGTGGAGCAAAGCCGTTGATATTTATAGGAACATCCGGTAGCAGCGTGTGGGGAAGGATGCTGCCTTCCTGCAACATGGCATAGTAAAGAAAGGGTTTTAGAATACTTCCCGTGCTACGCGGTGCACGGATGATGTCTACTTGATTACCGCTTCTCTCTTTGTTGAAGTGCAGGTTGCCACAGTAGGCAATGGGCTGGTTTTTCTCTATGTCGATAACGAGTATGGCCATGTTGCGGATGTCACTGCGGGAGAATTCGTTGTTCCAGCGTTCTACCAGTTCTTCCACTTGTAGTTGTATTCCACGGTCGATGGTACTCACCGAGTAAGTTCCGTTACGGGTCCGATAGAAATAGTCGGTCAGATGTGGGGCTGTCTGTGGTAAGGGTTTGGGTTCCTGTGGCAGAGGTTCACTGAGGGCAAGCTCATAATCGGAGTCGCTCAATGTGCCGTTCTTGTGAAGACGTGTCAGCAGGCGGTTACGCTTGTCGAGCAAGGACTGACGGCTTTTGGAAAGATGTATCATGGCGGGTGAATTGGGAAGTACGGCGAGCATGGCCGCTTCGGCCCACGACAAGTCTTCTGCTGCATGCCCGAAGTATCGCCAGGCAGCAGCATCCAGCCCCACTACGTTTCCTCCGAAAGGGGCGTGGGAGATATATAAAGAGAGTATCTTTTCTTTGGAATAACGGAACTCCAACCGGGTGGCCCATATCATTTCGATAAATTTCTCTGTGAACGTGCGTGGCTTATTCCGGGCAAGGCGAATCGTTTGCATCGTAAGCGTACTTCCTCCACTGATGATGCGACCGGCTTTTAGGTTCTGATAGATGGCCCTGCCGGTTGCCAACGGGTCTACTCCCCAGTGCCAATAGAAATGATTGTCTTCGAATGCTAAAAGACAGGTTTTAATTTTTTCTGGTGTGGTGGTGCGTGGAGGAAAGCGCCATTGTCCGTCCGGAGCGATGCGGGCACCGAGCAGTTCATGGTGACGGTCGGCTACAACGGTAGAGTAGGGCACATGAAACAGTTGCCGGGGAAGGCAAAAGATATACCAGACAATCAGAAGGGCAATGCCCCCTCCGATTATCCGGCTTTTTTTCTTTTTCCATCTTTTCATTCCTGTCTCTTGCCTGCGTTTATTTACAGTTTTTACCGTTCGACGATTGCTTTGCCGGCCCGTGTCCTCGCCTGTGCTCCGGCATCATACATTGCTTCGCACTGGATAGCCGGTAGTACGAATGTACCTGCATAGGTGGCTTGCAGCCGTACGGTGAATGTTTTATACTGCCCTCGTTTCAGGTTGAAATAGGTCAGTACACGGTCATCGCGGATATCCCGGTAGGAATAGCTGTTGTTGCTATCTGCACTGTTGGCCTTTTCCGGATCGGTTGTCATGCGTTCATTGTATATTTCCCAACCCGATGGTATGATGTGAGTCAGGGCAATATCCGAATAGTCGGTAGTGCCGCTGATGTTGGCTACGGTGACCACTGCCATAAAGTCGCTGCCTTGTTTCAGGGCTTCGGGGGCAATAGCTGTTCCGTTCATATCCGTATACTTTACGTCAAGGCGCAGGTTGTTTGACAAGACCGGCAGGGTATCGTTCAGTAGTTGTGTTTTGGTTATCAAGTCCACATTCAAAGCTCCCTTACCATTGTTTTTTACAGTAACCGAGCCGCCACCGGGTGCAACAGACAACGCTTTCTCGAATACGGCCTTAGCCGATTTTACCGCCGGTTGTTGTTTGCCGTATATCGTCCAGGTGAAGTCGAGAGTACCCGATAATTTTTCTGCCAACCGGCCCATTGCCATTAATGCAAATGCGGTGGATTGTGTGCTGAACCAATCTTCACGTGACAAATTCTTTGAAACCTTTTGTGCCTGCGTGAATGCTTCTCGTTCACGCCCCATGAGCAATAAGGTCTCCAATATCATGGCTTCGTCGCGATCGTACGAACCGTACACATAACTTCCGGCCGAAGGCGAATAAGGCTCTACGGTTGTCTTGGCATTAAATACCAGTTCATTGGCGGCTTTCGTTTTTCCGTTCAGCGCATAAGCGGCGGCCAGTCTCCATTTGGCTTGCAACGAAAGATCTTGCTGCATCTCTTTCATCCGGTTCATCGCTCCGTGTTCCGGTGCGCCTGCCAACGCTAATGTATATAAGCGGAAAGCCTGCTGTAAATCCGATTGCCAATAATAGCCGGTGTCTTGTTGAGGCGTACGCCAGTTCTGTGCAGCCGAACGCTGGAATCGTTTCCATTTATTCAGCACATTGGCATTTACGGCATATCCTTTTTCTTGTGCCATCACTAAGAACATTCCGGCATAGGAGGTGATCCATTCATTGGCAGAAGCATTGCCCGGCCAATATACGAATCCTCCGTTGGGTAACTGCCGGCTGTAAAGTTGCTTGATAGCTTCCTGTACATTCGCTTTTATCTTACCGGCTTCTGCTTCATCTACTGCTTTGAACTGGCCGACAAACAACAACGGAAGGGCTTTCGATGTCAACTGCTCTGTGCAGTAATGTTGATAATTATACAGAAAATCGAACCGGCGGCTGATGTCCACCGATGGGATACGTGACACCTCTAATTTCACGCTGTTTTCGGGTGAATTACTACCCGGCTTATAAGAGAGTTCGCAGCTTTGTCCGCTTTCTATCCATTTGCTTTCGCGCAGGGTGATGGCCGGATTCGGATTACGCACTTCTATTTCGATGGTTTCCGAAACTTTCTTGCCAGCTCCTTCAGCCGTCAGCCGTACAGTGGTTTTCCCCGGCTTACTACCGGTTTTTAGTCTGAAATAGACCAACTGGTCGCCGGGTTCTGCAAACGTTACGGATTGCTGATGTTCGCCATTTACTTGTGCACTGCCTGATACAGAAACGGATACTTTTACATTTTTCACCTCTTTCTCCATGGCGAATATGTTGACCGGCAACAAAATCTCTTCTTGGGTACTGAGTACACGTGGGAGTGTGGAAAGAATCATTAGTGGTGTACGTACCGGAGTCGTCTTCTCTACACGTCCGTAAGCACCGTTTTCTCCGGCTACCACCATGGTACGTACCGAACCTACATACATCGGAAGAGTTATCCGGTGCGTCCGGCTCTTTCCCTTGCTTAGGCTGAACGGGCCGATGAAGCGTACTACCGGTTTGAAACGATTGGCTTTCGTGTCTGCGGGTTTTAAGGTTTCGTCACCTCCGGTACTGAATAGCGAATTATAACTGCCGGTATAAGCGCCCAACACATCGTCGTACATATCCCATGTCCGGATGCCCAATGCCTCACGGGCATAAAAGTCATTCCAGGGGTCGGGAGTCTTGAAATTGGTCAGATCCAGTAACCCGTCGTCCACAATCGCCAAGGTATAGGTCATCGCTTTTCCCTTCTTCTCACTTACTGTTACGCTGAATTCCGTTTCGGGGCGCAGTACGTCCGGCATTTGAATCTGCGGTTCGAGCACAGTCTCTCTATTGGTTACGAATACCGGCATCACTCCATACATACGGATCGGTAAGTCGTTGATCGTTTGTGCATGAGGTTGCAGCAGGCTGATGTGCAGATAAACGTTCGGGGCCATTTCCGGCGTTACCTTAAACTGATATTTCGTATCTTCCTTGCCCGAAACGTCTATCCATTCGCGTTGCAGTACGGTTGAACCGTTTTCCAACGTGGCAAGTGCCCGTCCTCCCGCCGATGCAGGGATAATAGCTGTTACTGTTTCGCCTATTTCATAAGAGTCTTTATCGATAGAGAAGGCCAGCATCTTGATACCGTTAGGATCGGTTTTAGACGAACGTCCACGCCACTCCGGCCAGTCTACGTATACCGTGCCTCCGGTGGCATGTCCGCTTTCCGTATCCTTAACATACACCAGATAACGTCCCCAACCCGGATAGTCAATCCGGAATTTGAAACTGCCTTTTCCATTCACAGTGTTTATCTTTCCGGTAGCTACCGGCGTGTAGGAACTACTGTTGACGTACGTCTCAAAAGACTCGCGGGAGTTTTCCCACCACCAGCTCCAGTCGATACGATAAATCTTATATTCCAGTCCCGAACGGTTTACCGGCTTCCCTTCCGGGGTTACAGTCACAATATCAAAAATATGATCTTTATCAGTCTCGATATATTTGCCTTTAGGCTGATTCAGATTGATACCTACATACGAGCTGAAAGGAGAGTAGGGCACACTCATGGTATAGATACTTGCATCTCCGCCCGGTTCGAATACTCTGGCCGTGATATTCGCCTGCAACATTCCGGGCGCATTTCCCGATTCCGGCAGTTTGAGCGTAAACGAAGCGTCTCCTTCTGTATCCAGCATTCCACTGAATACATCTGTCCGTGAAGAGGTAAATTCCGTAGCCGGATTGTTGAAGATATACTGTCCGTAATTCTTGAATTGCGTGTTGACTTTGGATAACGACATCTCTACTTTGGTTTTCAGCCGTGAAGCTTTGGCACCTGTCAGCCATGCCGATGACAAGGTGGCTCGTACTTCTCCGTCTGTGGCTTTCAGTATATTCCCCGGCAATTGCAGGTTTATTTTCAATCGGTTAGGTTTTACGGTCTCTATCCGCAGTGATTTATGGAAAGCGGTTCCTCCCACTTTTACATAAGCATTCCATAATCCGGTAGGGTCTTCCGTTTTTGTCGGTACGGCAAATGTATAGAGTCCGTTCATTCCGTTTGTAGAAATGAGTTTATTGTAGAATTGCCCTCTCGGGTTGTAAATTTCCAATGCTACGGGATGCTTGTCGGGTATTCGTTTGTTACGGTCTTCGAGCATGAACGAGATATGCAGGGTATCTCCGGGGCGCCATACCCCTCTTTCGCCATATATAAAGCCTTTCAACCCTTTCTGTATATCTTTGCCACCGACATCGAAACGACTTACGGATTGTTCTTCACCATCGGCTACTCTTACATAGGTCTTTTGTTTTCCGGCTTCCGCTACTACGATGAAAGGCACTCCTTTCGTATCAATAACGGCAAACCCGTTTTTGTCGGTTTCTGCTTCACCTACCGGTTGCAATTGAAAGCTATAAGCGGTTACTTTGGCTTTCTCTACCGGAGCTGTGTCGAGTATATTGTTGACTGTTACCCATAATTTGTTAACAGAGTTCCGTTTTACAATCATGCCTAAGTTGGAGGCGAGTACATTACAGGATGCCGTGCGGTCCGAACCCATATAATAAGAAATATGGCAAGGATTGTCCCGTTCTTCCCAACGGTATTTCCGCCAGTCCATCTTTTCCGAACCGTTATAATAATAGTAGGCCTGCGGGGTATCCCATTCTGCTTCATCTTCTTCCGACAGCTGGTCCGAAGATACTTTAGTCAATCTTTCCGGACCCTCGGAAATTTGTAGTTCCTTATCCTCTTCTCCGCATGGATAGGCGGAATATGCCTGTTTGAATGAAAGTATGATGCGATAAATAGCACCCGGCTCCTGGTTTATCAATCCGGAAAGGTCGATCGAATAATCTTCCCATTTGCGAATGTCTTTCGAAGGGTCTCTGTCCAGATGCAAAGTCTGTTTATAAACCAATCGCCCCGAGCGTCTCAATTCGTTGGAAGATGCCAAAGAATTACTCTGCATGAACATCAGTACATTACTTTCGTAGATGCGGATAACACTCAGATCTACAGCATGCAGGCTGACTGCCCGGAAAGGTACTATCAGATTCTTTGAGTCGGGTAGGATCGCTGCTTCCGTACGCAGTTCCACTTGTGGTTTCAGGCTGGGCTGGCTGAAAGAGATAGAGTGGGAGGTACCTAACCTTTTCCCTTCCATATTTTTCACTCCTTCGTATATTCTTAATGTCAACTTGTTGGCCCGGTTAGGTTCAAAGTACACATTTACCTTATCGTTTATCACTTGGAATGTATACGAAGAGAGTTCCGGAATTTCGATCAGCCCTTTCAAGTCCTGAGTGTCCGATACCGGATCCGAGAAAGAGATCTGTATTCCGTTTTCGGGCTGTTCGATTCGTTGGGCAGACATGAAGCGAAAGATGTTTTTGGCAGGTATTGTGATCTTTTCTACCATTTTCCGGTCGATGCCGGCCGCTTTTCCATCCAGCTTAATTTCCAGTTCATAATCTTTTTCTGCTCTCGGAATACGGCCGATGCTGAAAGTATATCGTGTCGGATTTCCGGTCCCCTCTATTGAAATGTTATAGGAAGAAGTCCCGTTACCACTGGCTGATAGGATTTTTTCTACCTGTGCGTTGTCTATTTTGTCGCTGAAACGAATCTCTCCTTTTACCGAAGCATAATCGGGAGCTGTAGCAGTTATATCCAACGGTTCCATTGCCAATGAGAAATTCTTCTCCTGCACGCGGAAGGAGAAGTTGAATTCTTTCAATCGTTTATCCACAGTGACGAATTCTCCCAATTGGAATGAGCCTTCGTACATTGTTCCTTGTTTCAGAGCTCCTTCTTCCGGAAGAAATTCAATCGTATTGTTGCTTACCCAATACGCTTTTCCTTTCAGTGAAGGTGAGAAACGGAACGGGTTCTCTTTCAGTTCATTATTTAAGTCTACTACAGGCTGATCTTGGGTCAATTCTATCCGTATGGGAGACGATTGTGAGATAACTCCGCCTGTGTAGGCATTGATGTACGGAGCAAATTCCGAAGAAGGAATAATTTCTTTCTGACTGCCTGCACATGAGTTCAGGCCAATGATGATGATCGAAAGGCAAGAAAGAAGAACCGGGATAATGACTGTCCGTTTCATAGTTCAAAGAATTTATCGTTCAATGAACAAAGATAATGAAAAGTCTATATTCTATGGATGTATTTCAATGAAAAAACAATTTCGGTATTTGAAATAAGATTTTTTCTTTTATTATCTTATTTTTCGGGCAGATATAGCACAAAATATTGGTTTTCGAATACAGTCTTATATTTATTTTTTTCTATAAATTCGTTTATTACCCTATGCTTTTTATTACTTCTGAAAGGACCTGTCTCAATACCACAGTCAATCAGGTAGTTTTCGCTTGGTTCTCCGAACTCTTTGCCTATACTGTTGAATTTTTGTCGCAATATAGCAGGAAGCGGACCACTGTAATTATTTAATTTGTGTCTAAACAGAGGTTCTCCTAATAATTCCGGCCAAGAGCATCCGATAAAAGGTTTGGTGCGTGTCATATAATTTATAGCTGGAATACTGCCATAAGCAAATAGGTGATCGCCTTGTTTGATATAAGGTTTTATTCCTATTAACAAGTCATTGAGAATCTGTGCCCTTTCCCGGCTCGTATAAATATGTTTAACTCTGTCGTTTTGAATAGAATATCGCTTTTCGAAAAGCGGACCACCATCAAAGTATACTCCGTCACATATGGCCTTTGCTCCACATGCAAGGATATATACCCCCAATGTAAGCAGCAATGTTTGTCTGACAGCCCATTGCGGTATGGCTGGAATATGAATATTTTGAATCGATAGATAGAATGAGATTGCCATAGGCATCCCTAACCAATAGATGATGCTTCCGTTATTGACCATGCCTCCATCACTGCCGAGAGGTATGATCATGATCATCGAGAGTCCGGCCCATGATAGCATTTTTATCTCTTTATCTTTGTTCAGAACGATATTTCCCAATATCCCGACCATACTGAAAGCACACAAAGTGAATACTACGTTCTCTTTATAAAAGAGAATGGCAAGTAAAGAGAAAACGATGATTCGGACAGGCAATAATACCACCTCCTTTTTTATATATTTAGCAGATCCCCAAAATATAATATAAAGTAAAACAATCTTTATTCCTAATTTGAGAACTAAATAATAGATTCGTACTTGTGCAAATATCATATTGGATAGGGTATGGGAACTCGTACCGCTATCATCTTCTGCTATAAAGAGCAACTCACGCATGTTATTGACGAAAGGTTCATAATGTCCCCAGACTTTCATTAGACTGATGATACCCATTATTCCTATAATAAACGAAACTGTAAATACCAGGCATCTGTTGATGCAGAGACAAACTGTTTCTCTATAATAAAGAGCATGCAATATGACCAATAATATGATTCCGTAATCTAATATATTGGGAATGCGTGAGAAAGAGTTGATTCCTATTATGATACCACTTATGATGAAATATAGATATTTATTTCTGTTTAGCCCTTTAAATATATAAAAGATAGCTGTCGTATACAAGAGACTGGTTATAAGATCATTGTAAAAAGTCATCGGCATGGCTATATAAGATATCGTGACCAAGACACAACCTATGATTATAGCCGACATTGGAATCTGTTTTCTAAATAGTTTATATAATAGATAGATGATTATCATATTATTGACTATTCCCAATATACGCATATCGAATATCCCTGCATCAGGAAACAGTGTCATAAAAGCACCACCAATGACCCCACTCAAGTAATACATAAAGTTGTATTCCACGCATTCCGGATTTTGAAATATGTTATCGTAAAAAACCATATAGAACCCGGAGTCACATAACTCGAATCCGATAAAAGCAGAAATTAGTTGATAGGCGATAAGGAATAAAAATGTAATGCCAAAAGCTGTTTTCGGCTTTGCTTCTATAGTATGGTAAAGATTAGATAATGCGTTCATTAATGTATTTATAAATTCTTTTGTGTTATTGACTTGTATAAGCTTTTTCGAAAAAACATGCAAATATACTCAATTATTGGTGTACGATTCTTTTTCTTCTTTTAATTTTTTGACATTACAGATCTGTTGAATAAGTGTTCTTATTAAGATTTGGTGGAATGGTCACAATAAGTCACGCTTAGCCTTAGATAAACAATTTCAATTTGTGCTATGATTCATTCCAATTTCGTCATTTAATCACGGCCGATTATGAGAGAATAGTAAGCGAGAAGTTATGAAGAAATACTATCTGTTCTTGTAGTATATATAATGAAAATCCCCATAACCTTATCAGTTACAGGGATTTATTATATTGTAATAGTTAAATTACTTAGCTAAAGCCTGAGCTACGTCAACCGCACAAGCCACTGTACAACCTACCATAGGATTGTTACCAATTCCCAAGAATCCCATCATTTCTACGTGAGCAGGAACTGATGAAGAACCGGCGAACTGAGCATCTGAGTGCATACGTCCCATCGTGTCCGTCATACCGTAAGAAACAGCGACACAGCATCTCTGTAAGTCTTTGCAATCAGTTATTAATCAATGCTATAATAGCAATGTGTAAACTCCTTGTTAGTAAATAAAAGAACGAATTATCAAAAAAGGCTACATCATGGGAAAATGCCTGTGCGTTACCCCTTAGATGAGAGTACTCCTAATGGAGTTAAGACCGTAATCTAATCTGCGTGTCAATGAAGTATAAATCTCCGTCTATGCCATAAAGCACATTGTTGGGTACTGCATCAAACACTTCATAATCCGAATTATGGTATTCGTCGTAATAGTCCATTTCAAAGCCTAATGCTTGCATATAGGCGGCTATCTCATTTTCTGTGGCTTCCCGTTCTGCCAATATATAAGGTTGCACAAGAACTGCACAGAACTCTTGCAGACTATTATAAGCGAAACCTATCATCTGATAGGGCACATTACTAAAGAACTTGTTGTGTGCTGTAATGCGGATAAAGAAATTTTCCAAATCATCCCCTGCGTACTCAAAGTTGTTCAGTTTTACAACAGACACATTACCATCATGGAACACTTCATTCTCACCACCTCTATCCATATAAGTAATGTTGAAGTGTGATAAGTCAATCCATAGACCGTTGTCATTGGCAAACTTTATCAATTCTTCTGTTTGCCCTCTCTTATAGCTCTCTGTTGGTTCAGTTTCTCCTGCTGCTTCCTTACTTCTTCTGGCGATGCAGGCTGCTTGCTCCAAGAGGTTATAGATTGGCGAGTGCGCTCTATCCATTGCCTGTGAAATTCATTAATATATTCCATAAATCAAATGATTATGAGTTTAAGACAAAGATAATCATTCTTCTTTAAACCACAATGATTTGCTACAACATTTTAGTGAATGGGGGCTATACGGGAAGTATTCTTTAGAAATGTAGTAGCTAATAAAAGAACTGTATAAGAGTTTTTTCAAATGCTGTTCCGTATTTGAGTTAGTCTAATAGTGCTATTTGGTGGAGTTTATCTAAATGTTTAGCCCAATATTTCCCTTTGGAAGTAGCCATTCTATTAGGGTCTGGGATAATGTCAACTCGCTCCAAATCCAACCTATCTGCATCAAAACAAGTGTCAATGGTTATATTTCCTGTTTTGAGTGAATTCACAAGCCTTTGATAGCATATAGAATTCATTTTCTGTAATCTCTTTTAATAGAGTATTCCTAATCTTGTATAGCATTTTAGCGGCTCTTATTCCATGCTGAATATCTCTATCATTATTTATTCTACATTTATCATGTAGGTAAGCAAATAATCTGACAACTGTTATATTTACTTTTGAGGTGGCAAGTAACACTCCATTGCGTTCAACTCTTTGCCAATGTGACAATCCATGAGTGTCCCCAAGTTTCCATCCTTGTAGGGCAAACTGTTTTACAGGCTCTATCTCAAATGATGAAACTTCCTGCATCGATAGGTTATTCTTCTTTCTATAAAACCAATCAAACATAAGATCTTAAATTTGTGACAAATATAAGCATTAATAAGAAAAGAAGAAACAGCATAAGAGTTCCCTCAAATGCTGCTTCAATCATAAACCATATTCCAAATTTCTATTCTCTCATCTGGATGCAACCCCTTCA
>OHRL01000924.1_pt1 | contig 18839 bp, 17 predicted proteins | sample 1578331 | NCBI WGS metagenome assembly OHRL01 (sample SAMEA3879608, study PRJEB24766) | human gut metagenome | biome: human-associated habitat; feature: feces | place: USA | collected 1985/1987
ATATCGCCTAGCCGGGCGTAGGCCCATGCTTTACGGTCATTCCCTAACGCCTCTTTCTCCTTGAGAGTAAGTTGGGGAAAGTTGAGGGCGATGATGAAGCCGATCTTGTTGGCGTATAGATCGTCCATTAGGTGGGAACTGGGGCTGTAGGATCCGAATTTCTCATCGATGGCGTGTAGAGGTCCGGTATCTAGGTTCAAATTTCGTTGCAGACAGAGTACCATCTCGTTGAAATTGCCATTGATACCTTCAATATACTCGCTGATCTTGAGGAAAACTTGGTCTTTTTCGGCGGGATCGGATAGATAATTCTCCCGGCAGAAGGTTTGAAACGCTTGCTCATCCCCATCGGAGGTTTGCCAGAGGCGGGCTACTTGCTCGACACCCTTCGTGATTCCTGCTTGATTCTTAGCGTCCTTGGCTATTAGCTCGTCAATCGTAGCTTTTACGATAGAAGGCTGGATGCTGGCTTGCCCTTGCATAAAGCTAAAGGCGCAGGCCAGTAACATACAAATACGTACGACTTGCTTTCTCATGGTATGTTTGTATAAAGTTATTTAAAACAAATGTATGAATAATATTCGTATCTTTGGCCGATTTTTCTAATTGAGTAAAAAACAAAGAGATGAAAAAGTTACTATGTATGTGGATGGTCGTATGCGGCCTTTTGTTGATTCCCGGAAACATGAAGGGACAGTCCTTGAAAGATATCTTAAATTCATCTGCCGTAAAGAACGCCGTGACTTCTGTCACCGGAGGAAAGCCGTGACTTTCGAGAATTTACAGGGAACTTGGATGTATGTGAACCCTGCCCTGCAACTGGAAGGTGATAATGCCTTGAAGAATGTAGCGGGAAGCTTGGCTGCTACCGAGGCAGAGAAGAAAATGAAGGAATATTGCGCGAAAGTAGGTATCGTGGAAGGTGTATTTAATTATGTCTTTAATTCGGATAGTACGTTTACGAGCGCGTTGAAAAGGGGAAGCCTGAAAGGTACTTACTCGGTGAGTCCGGAAGATAAAACGGTGACGTTACGGTATACGGTGGGTAATAAGAAGCTGACCGTTTCTACGCTTACCGCCCATGTCGTCCTTTCTGGTAATGAGTTGACATTGCTTTTTAACGCGGATAAATTACTGAAGTTCTTGAGCACGGTTTCTTCTATATCCAGCAATACGACCTTGAAAGCTATCAATAAGTTGGCAAGTGAATATGATGGCATGATGCTGGGTTTCGATTTGAAGAAATAATGTAATATGATACGATTTATACCGAGGCGTTATTGGGCAGTAATAGCGGTTGCGTTGGCATTGACCATGTCCGTGTTGGACGGCACGATTGTCAACGTGGCGCTTCCTACCTTGTCCCGTGAATTCGGGACATCCCCTTCCTCCACGATCTGGATTGTCAACGCTTATCAGCTAACGATTACGATGTCTCTTTTATCGTTCTCCGCTTTGGGAGATATTTATGGATATAAGCGGATTTTCTTGATCGGGACGACAATATTCTGCTCAACGTCATTATTTTGTGCCTTATCCTCGTCTTTCGCCATGTTGACGGTCGCGAGAATATTGCAAGGGATCGGAGCCTCGGCTATCATGAGCGTGACGACCGCTTTACTTCGTATTATTTATCCTCCACAATATATAGGGCGGGGAATGAGTATCAATGCCATGGTCGTGGCGGTATCGATTGCTGCCGGGCCGTCGTTGGCGGGCGCTATCTTATCAGTCGCTTCTTGGAATTGGTTGTTCGCTATCAACGTACCTTTAGGGATTTGCGCGATTATAACGGGTTATTTTCTTTTGCCTCAAAATCCTTGCAAGGATGGGCCGAAACGAAAGTTTGATAAGATCGGTGGAATCTCGAATGCCCTGACTTTCGGATTGCTGATTTATTCGTTGGAAGGCATCGCCCATCATGAGAACTGGAGAATGATCGCTTTACAGGTTCTTCTTCTATTGGTGATCGGAACATTTTTTATCCGCAGGCAACTACGGCAGGAGGTTCCGATATTGCCATTGGACTTGATGCGGATTCCGATATTCGCCTTGTCCGTATTATCCTCGATCACTTCATTTACGGCACAGTTGTTGGCGATGGTATCATTACCCTTTTATTTGCAAAATGTGGCCGGAAGAAATGAGGTGGAGACGGGGCTGCTGTTGACTCCTTGGCCGGTAGCGACGATCTTGACCGCTCCGGTAGCCGGGAGGCTGATCGAGAAATATCATCCCGGATTGTTAGGCGGTATCGGAATGGTGGTGTATGCGACCGGACTTCTTCTATTGGCTTTATTGCCGGGGCAACCCACCAATATGGATATCGCTTGGCGATTGATGCTTTGCGGTATGGGTTTCGGCCTGTTCCAGACCCCGAATAATAGCACGATGATATCGGCCGCCCCTCGTTCCCGGAGTGGCGGGGCGAACGGTATGCAAGGTACGGCACGACTGTTGGGGCAAACGCTGGGGACGACATTTGTCGCTTTGATCTTTAGTGTTACCTCTGCCACCGATAGTATGCCGGTTTGTATGTATGTAGCGATCGGTTTCGCTTTAGTCGCCGCTATCGTGAGTTGTCTCCGTATCTCACAGCCCGTTCCCATGCGTGGAAGGTGAGTAGGAAGATACGATTTCTAATAGGGTCTCACCGTAGTTCTCTATGATCTTTTTGCCGATTCCGGGTATCTTCAACAGTTCTTTCGAGTTCGTGGGCAAAGTGTTGCAAACGCCAATTAAGGCTTTCTGTTGCAAGATCGTGTAAGGAGGCAACTCCTTTTCTACGGCAAGCTCGTATCTCCATTGTTTCAAACGGGCATATAGCTCAGGATGTAAGACATCCGTGGAGACGGGGATCTTTTCCGCTTCCGTCGATTTCCGCGTCGATTTCTGCTTGCTGGCAACAGCCGACTCCTCAATGTTCGCTTTAGCCTTGGCGGATAGATAGTCGATGAGACGAAAACCATCTTGGCAGGCTTTTAATGTAGCGACCTTGATCGTAAGCTCATCGCTGAAAGCTTTTAATGCGGATGTAAATGCCTTACGGGCCTCTTTATTGTCGATCTCTACATCGGAAGCCTCTATCAAAGGGAGGCAATAGGTCTCGATCTTTTCCAGAAAGTAAGCGCAACCTTTTCGGATGCGGTCTTGTATATGCTCGTCCGTATCATAGAGATTCGTGCTGGAGATCATACGGGTGAGTTGCTGGCAGAAACGTTCGCCTACTTCTACTATATCCGAACGGAAATAATCCCGTACCCGGGGATATTGGTTGCTTAATTCCGGGTATAGTTTTTGCAGATGGGTGTATGCCGCGTAAGATGTATATTGCAACTTTTGTTGTACGGGATTGAAGTCGAATAGCTCGGTTGCCAATCTCAAATAATACTGTTGTTGGGCTTGACGCAGTTGGTCTTCACACGGTTGACGCTCCGAGAGGGAAGAGGTATAACTTAATATCTTCTCATCGCTAATCATGGCGTTTCGAGTGATCGGGCTACTTAATACCATTCCTTCCAATGTCTTGCAACGGCTCAAAGCAACGTAGACTTGTCCGTGTGAGAAGGCGGCGGATGCGTCGATGATGGCATGCTCGAAAGTCAAGCCTTGGCTTTTATGGATCGTGATCGCCCAAGCGGTTTTCAGTGGGTATTGGCTGAAAGAGCCGGCGATTGTCTCCGTGATATCCTTCGTGTTCTCGTCGATCGTATATTTCACGTTTGTCCATGTCTCCCGGTCTACGGTGATATCGTTTCCTAATTCGTCGGATACGATAATCTTGCTCGGGCTGATGAAGACAATTCGGCCGATCTTTCCGTTATAATATCGCCTTTCGCCGGAAGAGTCGTTTTTTACGAACATGACTTGAGCGTCTTGCTTTAGCTCCAATACCTCGTCGGTCGGGTAGGAGTAAGCTGGAAAGTCATCCTTGATCTCCGCCTTGTACGTATAAGCCGGGCCGGGTAATTCTTGCAACTTCCGGTTATTGATTTGCTGGGCTTGATAATTATGGGTTGTCAGCGTGATATAACCTGCTTTGTCATTTGGTTTAAAATTGGGGATATAACGTTGGTTTAAGGTGTGTAGCGTATTCTCGTCGAAGCGGTTTTCCCGGATATTGTTCAATAAGCGTACGAACGTATCGTCCGCTTGGCGATATACTTGAGTTAATTCGATGCAAAGATAATCACTTTCGGAAAGAGCCTTACTGTCAAAAAAGAAGGGAGAGGCGTAATGTTCTCTCAACAAATTCCATTCGTCCTCCTTCGCTACGGGGGCTAATTGTTGTAAATCTCCGATCAATAATAATTGAACGCCCCCAAAGGGTTTATTCCTATCCCGATAACGACGTAGCATATCACTGATAGCATCCAGCAAATCGGCACGTACCATACTGACCTCATCAATCACGAGCAGGTCCATACTACGGATGATATTGATCTTATCCCGGCTGAATTTATGAGAATAGGATTTATTTTGCCCGGAGGCCATTTCGCTACCCGGTATATACGGTCCGAAAGGTAGCTGAAAGAAGGAGTGAATGGTTACCCCTCCCGCATTAATCGCCGCCACTCCGGTAGGTGCTACCACAATCATCCGTTTTGGGGAAGTCTCTTTAAGTTTTTTCAAGAATGTGGTCTTTCCTGTTCCCGCTTTTCCGGTAAGGAAGATGTTGGTTCCGGTATTTTCCAGATAGTTGAAGGCAAGGTCCAATTGTAAATTCGTCTGCATCATATTTAAGCTGTTTAGGTGAATTCACAAATGTACGTATAATCTTTCAAACGTCCTTCTCAAATGGAAAATAAACGGAGTAACTGCGCTAAAATCTACATCCCTTTTTCCTTTTTAGGAAGAGATTGATATACGATATCGTAGGATTGTTTTATAAGCTCTTTGATCTTGTTGTCGGGTACATCTTGATTAAAATAGACACTAATCCAGTATTTTTTATTCATATGCCAACCGGGTGTTATGCCAGAGTATCGAGCTTGCAACTCTCCCGATTCATTCGGGTCACATTTGATACAGCAAAAATCAAATACTTCGATATTTACGAAGCAGAACCATTTACTTCCTACATAAAAGCAAAGAACGTCCCGACTGTATTTATCAGGAACATTCGTGAAAGGCATTTTTTCATAAACACCATTCAACGAAAGGCAATATTCCCTAAACTCTTCAATATTCATAACATTCGTATGTATGATAGATTATAGCGATATCCTATAGACTAAGAAACTCAATGGTTGGACGGAGACTTCAGTAGCGGGAGCCTCTAGTTCCACCGCTGATTCAATGGGTATGACTGTTTCCGGTTTACCCAATGTGTTCTTCGCTTCTAAGTCTGAGGCATGTAAGACCATCAACTTTCCTTTATGCTTGCCGGATGAGATTCCGTTTAGGTTTAATTGGATCTTTTTGCTCTGGATGCCGGTATTGACGATTTTGATGATGAGCTCGTTTGTGCCTTTGTCGAGGGCGGCTGTGGCGAATAGCTCGCTTTGCCCGGTAACGGCTTCTTTGTTCATCGTCAGGGGCAATACGTTTGTTCCGGCATTGTGCCCGTATAATTGTTGTACATAGTAGTTAGGAGTTTTCACGATGTTTAGGTTGTTGAACCAGATTAAGTCCGGACGCCATTGCCACGCATCGACATGTGCGAATAAAGGGGCGTATGTACATAATTCCACCACGTCGGCATTCCGTTCAAGACCGGTCATAAACGCAGCCTCGCATAATGCGGTCAGGAAGCTATTCTCCCGGTTAGTCGGGTGGCAAGCATATTCACCGGCGAACACTTTGGGGCCTTGCCGATCATACGAATCATATCGTTTGGCACTATTTAGGAACCATTCCGGTGAGCGATAGAAATGTTCATCCACCAGATCTACTTTTAAGCGTTTCATCTCCGGCCATAGATATTCGAAATCTTTTCCTTCCGAATCAGGACCGGAACTGCCGATGATTTTGATCTCCGGATATTTGGCTCGGATGGCTTTCACGAATGGTTCGAGGCGTTCGGGATATAATGGTCCCCATTGCTCGTTGCCGATAGCGATAAATTTCAGATTAAAAGAAGCCGGATGCCCCATATCCGCACGCACTTTGCCCCATTGGGAGGTAATCGGGCCATTGGCGAATTCGATTAAGTCCAAGGCATCGTCTATATAAGGTTGTAATTTATCTACCGGCACATGCTGGTCCATACCCTCATTCTCAAACTGGCATGACAGCCCGCAATTCAATACAGGCAGGGGCTCGGCTCCGATATCTTCGCTTAATTGGAAATACTCAAAGAATCCCAAACCGTAAGATTGATAATAATCCGGGAATTTCTTGTGAGGAAATGTATAATTCCATCGGCTGATATTGATAGGCCGGTTCTCTACGGGGCCTACCGTATTTTTCCATTGGTAGCGTGTGGCGATGGTTGTACCCTCAACGATACATCCACCCGGGAAACGAAAGATTCCCGGCTTTAGATCTTTCAACGCTTGTGCCAGATCGCGGCGTAGGCCGTTCGTGCGATTGTTGAATGTTTTTTCCGGGAAAAGGGAGATATGTTCCATATCCAAAGTACCTGCCGTTTCCATCGTGATGCGTAGGCGTGATTTAGCCTCGGTAGCTTTGGGAGACAAGATAACGGAATATTTCTTCCAGTCTTTTCCTTTTATCTCTAGGTGTTGTGTCTCATAAATATCGTTATCCCTGTTTACTAATTCAATACGTAGTTTGATCGGGTTATTGGTCTCGGTACGGGCATATAAGGAAAAGTCGTAATTTTCGTCAGCCTTTATACCGATACCTTTGAAGCCTTCGTTCTCCAGACCGGTTCCGGTGATTTGCCCGGTATAAGTCAGGTGTGCGTAATGGGGGTTTTTGTTGAAACAGGGATTCTTCTCAGCTATACTTACATCGCCGAAAGGCTCCCAACCTCCCCATGGATTCTCAAACTCGAAGGAGCGGTTCTTGATTAGCTCCGCATACAATCCTCCATCTGCCCCGAAATTGATATCCTCGAAGAAGATTCCATACATGGTTGACTGGATAGGCGAGCCTACTTTCTGTATATCGATGTCAAACTCATGGACAGGAACGATGTCTTGTGCGGTCATGCAGTTTACACCTACACTTAAGAGGAATAAAGCCGCGGTTTTTTTCATGTTCTTTCTTCTCATATTCTATGTTTTTCAATAAATAAAGATTTAGACAATCAAATTCGCTATCATCTGTATAAACAAGATCAGGAATACCATCGCTATCGGATAAACCGTCGCATAAGCCACGCTTGGGGCTGGGCTGTCTGTCATAGAATCTGCGGCGGCAAGTCCCGGGGTACTGGTCATACCACCGGCGATTGTTCCGACTAAATCGAGAATGTTGATCTTAAAGAAATAATATCCAGCTAATACGGCTATAATCATAGGGATCATTGTTATAGCGATACCGACTCCGAATAAAGTTAAACCGCTTGATTGGAAAGTGGAAACCAGATTTACACCGGCGGATGTCCCGACCTCGGAGAGGAATAGCAATAATCCCAATTGGCGAAGCAGGTTATTAGCGGAACCGGACATTGACCAGATGATCGGACCTGTTTTTCCGATGGCGCTTAATACCAAGGCAACCATAAGGATACCGCCGGTTAGTCCCGGAGAGAATGAGAAGGAATCCGAGAAGGATATATTTAATTTTCCAAACAATACGCCTAATACGATACCCATAGCGATCGGGAAAAAGTCTGTATCCGAAAGACGTTTCTCATCATTGCCAATGAATTGGGCGAGTTCATTTACGCTTTCTTTCTCGCCGGCGACCATCAACTTATCTCCAAACTTCAACACCAAATTAGGTTCCGGGGAAAGGTCGATTCCGCTTCGACGTACACGGGTTACCGTACAACCGAAAGTTCCTTGTAAATTTAAATGGCCTAGCGATTTATTGATAATGCTCTTATTGGTCAGTAACAGGGATTGCAAGGTCTGTCCGCCACTTAACGGCAGATCTCCCTCGATACGTTCTCCCAACAATAATGTCAGTTGCTCCAAGGCTTTGTCGTTACCTACGGCCTTCAGTAAATCTCCCTCGTTAAGCGTGGTATGGGGAGTTGGCATAGATATGACATTGTCGTGTTTTATACGGGAGACTACCGCTCCGGTCATGGCCCGTACCTGCAATTGTGCCAAACTCTTTCCGCAGATGTTTTTATTCGTGACTTTAAATGCGGCGGTATGTAATGTAGGATATTGGCTTTTCCGTTGGGCTTCCAGCGCTTTGGCCTCGGCTATCAAATCCTTGCGAAGCATTTTGGGCAATAGTTTCACGAAAAGGATCACGCCGATTACGCCGAACGGATAAGCGATGCCATAGGCGATGGATGCTGCGGATGATTGCGTGGAGTCGATCGCTACCGCCAAACCGGGCGTACTCGTCAATGCCCCGGCGATCAGACCGACGATACTCGGGGTATCGATATCCAAGATATACTTGAATAAGATTCCTGTCAAGCATGCCGAACCGACAATTAATAACGTCAGGATAATGAGTGTCTTGCCTTTGGAACGGAAGGAGTCGAAAAATCCGGGGCCCGCTTGGATACCAATGGTAAAGATGAATAACACCAACCCCATATTCCCTAATTCCTTGGGTATGATAACCCCAAAATGACCGAATAACAGGGCGATGAAAATAACTGCCGATACATCTAGCGAAAGACCTTTGATCTGTATCCGGCCTAGCATGAATCCAAGCGCTATGATCAGAAACAGGGCAAAATAAGAAGACTGAAGTAATGTTTCAAACATGTCAGATAGTTTTGAAGTGAAGCTGTTAAAGATGCAAAATTAAACTTTTTAGCCCATTCGGGCAACGGCTTGGCAGGATTTCTGTACCTTTGTGCCATATTTTAGAAAAGAGAAAGTAAAGAGCATAAGCGTGAGACGATATTTTATATATCTGGGATATAACGGAAAGAATTTTCGGGGCTGGCAGATCCAGCCGAATGGTATGACGGTGCAGCAATCTATAGAGGAGGCCTTGGCCATCTTGATGCGTACGCCCGTGCCTATTGTGGGGGCCGGCCGTACCGATGCCGGCGTACATGCCCACTTGATGATCGCACATTTTGATTGGGAGGAACCGATCGGGGATTTGGTATTCCTCGCGGAAAAATTGAATAGGCTCCTGCCCAAAGATATCGCCGTTTATAAGATCGTGCCGGTCGTACCGGAGGCGCATGCCCGCTTCGACGCTACCTCGCGAACCTATAAATATTATGTTACGACAAAGAAAGACCCGTTTAATCACGAGCTGGTTTATAAGCTTCCCGGTCGTTTGGATTTCGAGGCGATGAACGAGGCGTGTAAGGTCTTATTCGATTATATCGATTTTACGAGTTTCAGTAAGTTGCATACGGATGTAAAGACGAATAATTGCCATATCCAACATGCGGGTTGGACGCAAGAAGGGGATATTTGGGTGTTTACGATCCGTGCAGACCGTTTCCTTCGTAATATGGTGCGTGCGATCGTTGGTACTTTATTGGAAGTCGGAAGAGGACGTTTAACGATAGACGGCTTCCGAAACGTGATTGAGGCAAAGGATCGTTGCAAGGCCGGAACCTCCGTGCCGGGACACGCCCTGTTCTTGGTAGACGTCACGTACCCGGAAGAACTCTTTCCAGTGGAGGATTAAACCATGTGGTTAGCTCTAGCCTTCCTCTCCGCCTTCTTGTTAGGTTGTTACGAGGTCAATAAGAAAATGTCGTTAAATGGGAATGCCGTTATTCCCGTTTTATTCTTCAATACGCTCATAAGCAGTTTGATTTTCGTCCCGTTCATCTTGCTCTCTTTTTATACGGATTGCTTGGACGGGACGATGGTGTATGTACCCCGTGCCTCTTTGGAGGACCATCTGAAGGTATTGATAAAGGCGGTGATCGTCTTATCCTCTTGGATATCGGGGTATTTTGCCTTGAAACATTTGCCGCTGACGATAACCGGGCCGATCAAGGCCAGCCAGCCCGTGCTTACATTACTGGGTGCGATGCTTCTGTTCGGGGAACGGCTGAATCTATTTCAATGGGTCGGAGTCTTGCTTTCTATCGCTTCCTTTTATCTCCTTTCCTCATCGGGGAAGAAAGAGGGGATTCATTTTGCCCATAATAAATGGATCTTCTTCACGGTCCTGTCTATCTTGACCGGAGCGATGAGCGGATTGTATGATAAGCATTTGATGCGTAGTATGGATGTAATGACGGTACAAGTCTGGTTTAATGTCTATCAATGTGTTATCATGTCATTTATCCTGTTGTTTCTATGGTATCCGAACCGGAAAAAGAGCACGCCTTTCCAATGGCGATGGAATATCATCTTTATCTCCGTATTCTTATGCGTGGCGGATTGGGTGTACTTTTATGCCTTGACATTCCCGGATTCCATGATCTCGATCGTATCGATGGTACGTCGGAGTAACGTATTGGTGACATTCTTGGCGGGAGCCATCTTCTTCCATGAAAAAAACTTAAAGAACAAGGCGATCGACTTATTCCTTGTGTTGTTAGGAATGATATTCCTATATTTGGGGACAAAATAGAAAATTAGATAATGAGACGAGTTATAGTTACGTTGTTGATCTGTGTCTTTGCGTTGGGAATGAACGCACAAGATATGACAAGTGTGTTCACGGCAATGCCAGACCAATACATTCCTCAATTGGAGCACGCTTGGCGAAAGGATTTGGTGGATCTTTATACTTCAGGAAAAGAATCCCGGCTGAAAAATACGATGAATGGCTTTTCTACCTTGCAAAAGCTAACGAACGATTACCTTTTGCTACAGACTACGGAGCGTAGCACGGTAGAGATGAAATTACTTCCCTTGGTAAACAATACCTACGTGGTTTGTATGATCTCTACGGTAAACGGCCCGGTTCCGGATAGCCGTATCGAGTTTTTCACGACCAATTGGGAGCCTTTGGCAACATCCGATTTATTCACGCAGCCAACTTCCGATTGGTATATCAAGCAGGGAATAGATAAGAAAGACGAAGCCTATCAAGAGGCCGCCTCACATTTGGATATGGATTTAATTCAATATCGATTGAGTCCGGATGATCAGACTTTGACTGCCATTTATACGACTCCTCAATATCTGAGCCAAGAGGCTCGTGAGAAAATAGAGCCGTATCTCATTGAACCGAAAGTCTATACGTGGCAGAAATATCATTTTCAGTAATTCTTTCCTTATCCATCCACTCCGATATAGTTCAAGAGGTTTTTTTGCGGTACTACTGCACGGCGGTTGCGGCAATACTGCACGTGGGTTGCAGTAGTACTGCGATAAAGAGTCTTTTTTTAATGGGTAGGAGAGACTAAGATCCCTTCTTCATTAAAAAGAATTGTTATATCTCGGTCTCCTTGCTCCAGCTCGAACTCATAAGAGAGTCCTTCCGCTTTTTGAATGACATGGATATCATCGATTTGATAAGAGGCATATGCGGAGGCCTTGAATGCGGTCATCACGATATCGGGTACTTGGGAAGAGCGTATTTCCCACTCCGTATATAACCATTTGTTCTGGGTATCCAGCCAAACTTCCTTATGGATATTCTCATGAAGGATATCCACCTCGGTACCTTTTGTCTCCGTATCTATCTCAAGGATTGTCGCTCCCGGATACATCTCTGAAATGAGTTCCTTAATAGCGCTGGGGGTAACAGAGGGACGATGCTCGTTGTCGCCGTTACCATCGGTTACTTCCTTGATGAGAATACCACCTTCCGTATAATGTAGGTCTGCATCTTGCTCGCCATTTTCAACGTCGAGAACGTAAATGGTACCAGCGTCCGGACGTTCTAGCATATCTACATCGTCTATCTTCCATTTAGCGTATAGGCTTGCCTCGAAACTGTTTTTTACGGTTTGGGGCAAAGCGTTGTAAGGAAGATCGGTCTCTGTCAGCATCCAGTTGCCTTGCGGATCAAACCACGCTTCAGCCTCATATGAACCGGTGTAAAATTCTGCTTTGACATAGCCTGCCTCGTTCTCCCAACTGACACGTTGCGCATCCGGATATTTTGTGTCAAAGGCTTTTGTTACAATACTCTCAGGTGTGAATTTGTCATCATCGTCATCACATGACATGAATACGAATGAGCTGCAAACCAAAGTTGCCATTATGAATGCTTTTGTTTTCATACGATTGATTTTAATTAAAAATATATTAATACTTATCTTAGAGTGTCTATTAGTCATCGATATCAATCAAGTTCCCTTTTAAGTCGAATGTCATCTCAAGACCGTTATCTAGCTTTATCTCATAATCCCGTATCTCTTTTTCTATTTTAACAACCTTATTCGATGAATAGTTTTTCTTGATAAGGTCTTGTATTACCTCCGGAATGATCGCTGGCGGGATAGGGAGCCCATGCCGTTTAATCTCTTTCCATTCTCCTTTATGGTTAAACTCAACATTGGTCCCGTCCGTGAGGATCACGTCGTAACTGCTAATCCGGATCAGATTTTTCTCTATTTGGATATGCGATACTGGGATGTCTTTAAAATGATCCGATATGAATTGGCGGCTGGAAACCGGCAATATGTTGGTGTCACTCGTGATCTTATCGTTGCCGGCACAAGCCATGACAGATAATAATGATAAGACTATCAGTAAATAATTGATCCTTTTCATATGCCTTGTTTTTTATTATACCGCAAAGAAAAGGATGCATTTTGGAAAAAATTGGGAATTTCGGCCGTTAATAGAATAATAATGTGAATGTATGCATGCCATTTGCGTATTGGTAATCTATCCGGATCGAATATAGATCGACTATTGATTTGACAATGGCCAACCCAAGGCCCGTCGATTCTTGTTGTTTGCTTTGGCTGGCAAAACGGGCAAATAATAATTCCTTATCAAGGGTTTTGTCGATTCCCGTATTTGCGATTGTAAGCATACGACGAGAGATCGTGATTCCTATATCCCCTTTCTCGTAATTATGGACATAGGCGTTTTTAATGAGATTGGTGATTAACGTAGTGGCCAGCGATTCATTCATGGTGCATACCAAACTCTCTTTTTCTGAAACTCGTAAGTGGAGAGCTTTTCTTTCGTATATGTCATTAATTCCTTCTAATATCTTATGGATAAGATGATTTAGGCAAATATCCCGGGTCTCGGGGAATTGTTTGTTATCTATCCGAGAAAGTAATAGGAGGGATTTATTCAACCGGATGATGCCGTTCAACGCTTGATGCAAGCCAGCGATCTCTTTCAGTTGATCTTCTGTGCAATCTGGATGTTCGCTTAATAATTCTAATTTGTTCATGCATACGGCCAATGGAGTTTGTAACTCGTGGGCGGCATTCTCTACGAAATGTCTTTGTTTGTTGTATAGCTTGTCGCTCTGGTTGACGCTTTCTTGAACGGTCTCGTTTAATATCTTAAATTCCTCGATGGGTGTAGGGTTGTTTAATGGAGGATTATATTTGCCTACTTGAAAACTTTTCAGCCAGCTTAATAGCTTATATAAAGGCTTAAAGCTTCTTTTGAATCCTCGATGGATCACGAATAAGATGCAACTTATCAATGCGATATATAAGACGGCCATGCTCCAGATAATCGTCTCGATCATATCTTCTTGTTCTAAGGTGGATAACTCCAGCGTCAGTTCGTAGAATTTACGATCTTTTGTCATGAAATAAGTGCGTAAGGCACGAACCGGTTCGTATTCTTGCTCTATCTCTATGTATACCGTAGTATCGTAGAACTCGTCCTTATCTAGTTTCGCTTCGCTTTCCGGAACCTCACGAATGTAGTACCGGGTCATGATATCTACATGATCTTTCAGCAATGTGCTGTCCGCTAAGGCGGAGCGGATGATAATCTCTTTGTAGTTCTCAAGGCTGTCATTTGTCTCGTCTTCTACCTCATGTAGAATCATAAGGCAGAAAACACATCCCCAAGCGGCGAAAATGACCAATATGGGGACAAATAAATTGCGGAGGGTGTAATGGATTAGCTTCATATTTATTCCTCGTCGGTCATTTTGTAACCGAAGCCATAGACCGCCTTTATTTCGGGGATGGCTCCGGCGGCTTTTAATTTCTTTCGCAAGTTTTTTACTTGGCTATAGATGAAGTCGAAATTATCGGCTTGGTCTATATAATCTCCCCAGACGGACTCGGCTAAAGTAGCTTTGCTGATCAAACGGTTGGGGTTGGATATGAAATAGTAGAGCAGATCGAACTCCTTACGGTTCAATACGATCTCTTTCCCGTTTATATAGACGGAATGTTTATCGGGATATATCGTTAGGTTCGCTAAAGACAGTTGCAATTCCCCATCTTGTTGCTTGCGGCGGATAACGCTCTTGATGCGGGCGTTCAATTCCGCCAGATGGAAAGGCTTGGTCAGATAATCATCGGCCCCAAGATCTAATCCTGTAACTTTATCCTCGATAGAGTCTTTTGCGGAGATAATGATGATACTGTCTTTCTTGCGTAAGGCCCTTAATTCCTTCAAAAGGGTAAGGCCGCTACCTCCCGGAAGCATGATGTCCAATACGATACAATCGTAATCATAATCATTTATTTTAAGAGAAGCTTCCCGGAAAGAGGAAGCGCTCTCTACCACATATCGTTCTTTTTCAAGAGAACGAACGATAACTTCTCTCAGTGCGTTTTCATCTTCGACTACCAGAATTTTCATAGGCTAGCTTGTTAATCACACAAAGCTACTGAAATATTCTGATAAAAATCTGGAATAAGAAAAGATTCAGTATCGTTCTACTTCAATAATTGGGCCTCTGAGTTAAACGTGAGACGAACCTCATTGTTCTCATGCTCTAGTTTGAATACGTAAAATGTTCCCGAAGGCTTGTCTATTTGTGTCACCTCATCTATCTTATATTCATGATAAGCCGAATTTGTTAGGTTATCCATGATGTCTACGGGAACATCTTCGGCATGGATATCGAATTTCGTACTTAGCCACTCGTTATTTTTGCCGAGCAGAACCTCTTTCTTAACGCCTTTATCCTTGATGTCGACTTCTACACCTGCGGCATCTTTATCGTAATCGGTAATGGTCGCCCCCGGATATTTTATCTGGATCACCTTTTGAATCGCTTGAGAGACCGATTTGTCATCGAAACCTTGTTTCTTTTGTTGGCAACCTACGGTGAGGAATAAGCAGCAGCTCATGAATAAAATGGCTGTAAATGATACTTTTAGTTTCATAACGTTTAAGTTTTCTATTACAAACAAACGGGTGACAGGCAAAGTTTTTTCCAAATAAGTTAATTTTCCATGATATGTTTTTCTTCCTTTGTCGTCTTGATTATAGAAATGGAACTTGAGACGTTTAAAATAACCGTACTACCTCTCCGGCAGAAGATGTTGAATTTCTCCCGGAGACTGGTTGAGGACGCAGCCGATGCTGAGGATGTGGTGCAAGAGGCATTCATAAAGCTTTGGTATATCCGGGAAAAACTGGATGCCTACCATAGCGTGGAGGCGCTGGCTATGCAGGTTACGAAAAATCTCTCATTGGATAAGATAAAGTTGCGAAAGCCGCAGGGATCGGAGTTGGAGAGCGTTACATTGATATCGGAAGCGGTAAGCCCGGACGAACAACTGGAGCAAAAGGATGCCGCCGAGTGCATACGGCGCTTGATCGCCCAGTTGCCCACTTTGCAGCAAACCATTATCCGGATGAAGGATATAGAAGGCTATGAGTTAGCCGAGATCGCGGAGATCACGGCTACACCGGTCGAGAATGTCCGGGTGAATCTCTCAAGGGCTCGGAAAAAGATACGGGAACAGTTTTTACAATTAAATAAACAAGAGAAATGGACATAGACGAGTTATTAAACCGATATTTTGAAGGAGAAACCTCTTCGGAAGAAGAGCGGGAACTTCGAGCCTTCTTTACTTCCGGGAATGTTCCGGACAGGTTGGCGGTCTATACGCCTATGTTTACCTATTTGGAGGAAGAGAGTCGGAAGGAACGACAGCCGGATGAGGCATTGATTCCGATTGATGAGGATATCCTTTTTATGCTGGATGCGGAAAAGGTGGAGGAAAAGAAGACGTTTACTTTACGATCCGTGTTGTATTTGGTATCCGGTATCGCCGCCAGTTTCTTGCTGCTTTTGGGGCTTAACCATCTGTTGAATCCGGTAGATCCTTGTTTCTGTTCGGATAATTATGTCGTTATAAACGGTCGTTGTTATACGGATATTCATAAAGTTCGCTCCATGGCGCTGGAAGCTTTGCAGGAGGTGGCCACACCTGCGGACGAGTACTTTCCGGAAGCGGATCGTGATGAGGCCGACCGTATGATTATTGATAACCAATTGAACGAGCTTCGTTCTTTATTTGATGATAATGAATAAAAATACTGTAAATATGAGACGGTTCGAATACATGTTATGGTTGCTAGTGGCGGTATTTTGCTTAATGCCTTGTGGTGTCTCGGCTGCCGAGACACAGAAAGATTTGAAGATTCAGGAAGTCTTTCAACGATATGGCAAAAAACGTAATGTCACGATGGTGGAGTTGTCTAACGAGATGTTGGAAACGTATGGCATGACTCGTTATAAGAGTATTACGATCAAAGATGATCCGGAAGCCCTGCGGTTTACCCGCCAATGTCTGGAAGCGGACCAGAAAGGGGCCCGGAAGATCAAAGAGGTGACGGACGATGGAGGGGTAGTCTCCGCTTATTACCAGTTGAAGGGCGTAGAAGCAGATATCAACCGTTTTGTCCTTTTTAAGGTCAGCAAGAAAGGGGTAATGACCTTGGTATACATTGAGGGAGATTTGGATAGTGATGATTTAATCACGCTATTATTTACGAAGAAAGATTTATAAACAAACAAAACAGATAGGAAGATGAAAAGAATACTTTTAGTCTTAATGGCTTGCTTCCCGGTAATCGGGTTGATGGCCGCTGAGGTTGAGCCTTTGGCTGGGGATACGATTATCACCCTTGAGAGAAAACGTATCGAGGTGAAAGATAATGGCGATCGCATGAAAGTCAGGGTGTATGAGGTAGACGAGGATGGTGATTCCGTGGACGACGAGTTGATCTTCGAAGGGCATTACCGGGACGGACAAAGCTATGAACGCCGTAAACACGTGAAGTCTATCAATATCCCTGTGCCTACTTGGGATAAAGACTTCAATCCGCATTGGGCCGGTTTTGGAATGGGCTTTGCGAACTTCGCTGATGGGAGTTTACATGTAAATGATGTAGACGGAGTTTCCCTTCGTAGTGGAAACTCATTGGAATATAATTTGAATGTATTGGAAAAAGCGTTCCCGTTCTCTCGGTATCGTTGGGCGGTGGTGATTGGTGCCGGTATGCGTTGGAGCCGTTACCGGATAGATACGAATGAGTATTTCAAGGAGATAGACGGTGTTACGGCTTTGCGTCCGGCTCCTGAGGGTGTTACGTTGAAAGCGAGTAAGTTGAATATCACGAGTCTGACCATTCCGTTGTTATTGGAATGGCAACCTAAAAAGCGTTCGAGTGAATTCTTCTTGTCTGCGGGTGTAGTCGGTGTGATCAAGACTTGTTCTTCCTCGAAGATCGTATATAATGACGCTTCCGGTAAAAAGCACAAAGAGAAAATGGATTCCGGTATGAATATCCGTCCGGTAACTATGGATTTCTTATTTCAAGCCGGTTGGGATTGGATCGGTCTTTACGCCAAGTACTCACCGATCGACCTCTTTGAAAATGGGAAAGGTCCGAAGGTGCATCCGGTTTCTATCGGCTTGCAGTTGCAGGTCGTTGAGTTTTTGCGAGATAAAGAACGTACGATATGCCGGATCTTGTTAGCAAGGTTCGGCATTTATCTTGAAAAAACTTATTTTATACTTTTTTGATGGGGATCGGGAAGTATTGCAAACTTATCCGGCGATATGGCCATTTCTTAATCGTGGAAATAAGATGAACTTTGCAATATAAATAGAAGACAAAGTAATAAATAAAAAGGAGGTTCAAGATGGGTTTTATTAAGTTCGGTGCCGTATTGTTCGCAAGTCTTTTGGTAGGAATGGCGAACGCTAGTAATGGAAATAAGAATAATAACAATAAAACAGAAAATAAAATGACAGTAACAGAATTAACACAAGAAGATTTCGTAAAGAAAGTGTATGACTTTGAGACAAACCCGAACGCATGGAAGTTCGAGGGTGATAAACCTGCGGTTATCGATTTCTATGCCACTTGGTGTGGCCCTTGTAAGATGGTGGCTCCTATCATTGAAGAATTGGCTGCGGAGTTTGAAGGACAAGTAATCATCGGTAAGTGCGATGTAGACGAAAATGGTGATATGGCTGCTGAATATGGTATCCGTAATATTCCTACTGTATTGTTTTTCAAGAACGGTGAAATAGTAGACAAACAGGTAGGTGCAGTTGGCAAACCGGTATTCGCAGAAAAGGTGAAGAAGCTTTTATAGTCGATAATACTTAATACTTATCACTTAATACTTAAAAAAATGGGACTGGAAGACGATTTTTTATTAGCAGATGCCGATGACGAAAAGACCATCGAGTTTATCAAAAACTATCTGCCTCAAGAACTGAAAGAGAAGTTCTCGGACGATGAATTGTATTATTTTCTCGATTTAATCGACGAGTATTACTCTGAAAGTGGTATTCTCGACGCTCAACCCGATGAAGACGGCTATGTCAACATCGATTTGGAAGAGGTTGTGGCTTATATTGTAAAAGAAGCCAAAAAGGATGAAATAGGGGAATACGATCCTGAAGAAGTCCTCTTTGTGGTTCAGGGAGAAATGGAATACGGAAACTCTCTGGG
>OHRL01000931.1_pt1 | contig 18782 bp, 14 predicted proteins | sample 1578331 | NCBI WGS metagenome assembly OHRL01 (sample SAMEA3879608, study PRJEB24766) | human gut metagenome | biome: human-associated habitat; feature: feces | place: USA | collected 1985/1987
ATCTGGACACCAAGACCCGCTGCATCGAGCTTTCCACCCTGCAGCGCTGCGCCGGACACCTGACCAGCCGCACCGACATCACCGAGGCCTATCAGGTCGGCGGTGCTGCCGCCAAGGCTGCTTTTGAGGGTGTCACCGGCCAGATGGTGGCCCTGAAGCGCATCTCCAACAGCCCCTACCAGTGCACCACCGAGCTGCACCCCATCAGCGAGGTGGCAAACCTCGAGAAGAAGGTGCCGCTGAGCTGGATGAACGAGAATCATACCCAGATGACCGAAGATTTCCTCGCTTACGCACGGCCTCTCATTCAGGCTGAGCTGACCCCACTGTACATCGCCGGTCTGCCTCACCACATCTACATGAAGACCCAGAAGTAAGCTTCTGTTTCGCAATGGCACCCCTGCATCTGCGGGGGTGCTTTTTTGTACGGAAACGACTCGAATTTACCTGTTTTTTGCTTGTATTTTACACAAGCCTGTATTATAATATAGATATATCTGCGTCGTCCGCTGTTGGACGGCGCGTTTTTTCGTGAGTGATCTTCTGATCTTCGAGGAGGCAGAGTATTTCCATGACACAAAATTCCCGGACCGGCGATCTGACCAGCGGCCCCATGCTGCAAAAGATCATCCTGTTTTCCCTGCCGCTGGCGGCATCCAGCGTCCTGCAGCTGCTGTTCAATGCGGCCGACGTGGTGGTCGTGGGCCGTTTTGCGGGCAGCACGGCGCTGGCGGCCGTGGGCTCCAACGGCGCACTCATCAACCTGCTGGTCAACCTGTTCGTGGGCCTGTCGCTGGGCGCGAACGTCGTCGCGGCCCGCTGCTTCGGCGCAAAGGACGAAGAGGGCGTCCACACCACCGTCCAGACGTCGGTGACGCTGGGCCTCGTCAGCGGCCTCTTTCTGGCCGTGGTGGGCATCTTCGCGGCCCGGGGCCTGCTGGAGCTGATGAGCTGCCCCGAGGACGTCATCGACCTGTCCACCCTCTACCTCAAGATCTACTTCATCGGAATGCCCATGACCATGCTGTACAACTTCAGCTCGGCGCTGCTGCGTGCCGTGGGCGACACCAAGCGGCCTCTGTTCTGTCTGGCCGTGGCGGGCGCCATCAATGTGGTGCTGAATCTCGTCTTCGTCATCCTCTTCTCCATGAGCGTGGCGGGCGTCGCGCTGGCCACCATCATCAGCCAGACCGTTTCCGCCTGCATGGTCACGGCCCTGCTGGTGAAGGAGAAAGGCCCGCTCCACCTCGACCTCGGCCATCTGGGCTTCCACGCGGGGGCGCTGGGCCAGATCCTGCGCATCGGCCTGCCCGCCGGGCTGCAGAGCACCGTGTTCAGCCTCTCCAACGTCGTCATCCAGTCGGCGGTCAACTCCTTCGGCTCCACCATCGTGGCGGGCAACTCGGCCGCCTCCAACCTCGAGGGCTTCGTCTACACGGCCATGAACGCCTTCGCGCAGGCCGCCGTCACCTTCACCAGCCAGAACATGGGCGCACGCCGCTACGACAACCTCGACCGCGTCATGCGCAACTGTCTGCTCTGCGCCGCCGTCACCGGCCTCGTGCTGGGCGGTGGTGCCTCCCTGCTGGGCGAGCAGCTGCTCCACTTCTACTCCTCCGACGAGGCCGTGGTCGCGGCCGGTCTGGCCCGTATGCACATCATCTGCACCACCTACCTGCTCTGCGGCTGCATGGACGTGCTGGCCAGCTGTCTGCGCGGCCGGGGCTACTCCGTCCTGCCGATGGTGGTCAGCCTCGTGGGCAGCTGCCTGCTCCGTCTGGTCTGGATCGCCACCATCTTCCAGCTGTTCCGCTCGACCACCACCCTCTATCTCAGCTACCCCATCAGCTGGATCCTGACGGCGCTGGTGCACCTCGGCTGCCTGCTGGTGGTGCGGCATAAGATGAAGCAGGAGATTTCCTTGACAAAAGCGGCATAATATTTTTCAACTGATAACCGATAAAAGCCGGAGACCTCTGCGATAGAAGTCTCCGGTCTTTTTGTAGCTATTCCCTTATTGATTCCTTCCTGATTTTCTGTATAATATTATCTATACAGTATTTCCTTCATAAATGAAAGAGAGTTTCTTTTAATGTGCTACGCTGATTTGAAAGCAAAACGATTAAAATACCATATCAGTCAATCGAAATTAGCTGTTGCTTCTGGCTATACAAAAGCCGCTATTTCCTCTTGGGAACGAAATAAAGTTATTCCTTCCCCTTACGATTTAGAAAAGCTAAATGCTATTTTAACGCAACTTATCGACGCCATCAATGCAGGCACTTTAAATATTCAAAAAAAATCAATTCGTCCTTCTCAATTCGCTTCCCATGCGCTTCCCAAAAATATAAAATCGCCCGAAGAATACAAATCTCTGCTTTCTGCATATTCTCCTTTATCCTACAACCCCTATCGTGCAAAGCTATCTGAGCTTTACAAATGTGCTCAATGTCCAAAATCTAGCGCTTCGCCAAAGGCTATTGCTCTCTTCTCCGGGTGTGGTGGAATGTCATTGGGTTTTGCTTCCGCCGGCTTCAACGTCATCGGACATGTTGAAATTGATGAATCTGCGTGCCAGATTTATCATCACAATTTTCCTCACAGCACTTTACTCGCACATGATATATGCTCCATAACTGACAAAGATTTATTCTCTTGGCAACAACAATATGGGCCTATTGATTTGATTATCGGCGGTCCACCATGTCAGGGATTCAGTCTTGCCGGTAAACGTGATCCAGAAGACGTGCGAAATCAGCTTTACAAATATTATGTTCACATCGTATCTGTTCTGCGTCCTAAAATATTTGTAATGGAAAATGTACGCCTCCTTACTTCAATGAAAACATCGGATGGAGAATTATTTATAGACTGCATTCTTCGCGCCTTCTCCTCAACCGGTTACAGTATTACACGACATGAAATAAATGCTTCTGATTATGGCGTTCCCCAAACCCGCGAACGCCTTTTTCTCGTTGGCGTCCGTAGCGACTTAAACAAGAAATTTATTTTTCCTGACAGCATACCTTCTGATACACAAAAATTGACTTTTCGTGATGCTACTTTTGATTTGCCTTTCTTGGAGTCTGGAGAATCTTCTCTTGACCCGCTTCATTGGAGCATTTCTCATCCAACTCATGTCATCCAGTGGCTAAAAAATGTTCCTGAAGGTCATAGTGCGCACGAAAACATCGACCCTGCACTTAGACCTCCAAGTGGATTTAATACCACCTATAAACGCATCCGTTGGGACGAACCTTGCTCTACAATCTCCACAAATTTCAGTATGATTTCCGGATGTCGTAATGTTCATCCTTCTTCTACACGTTCTCTTACCATCCGGGAAGCTACCCGTGCACAATCTTTTCCCGACGAGTTCATTTTTACCGGAAAATGGGGAGACATCCGAAGGGCCATTGGCAATGCTGTTCCCCCTATTTTGGCTGCCTGCATCGCAAAAGCTTTATATCAACAATTCTTTGACATCAAATCTTTCTGAAATATCCTGCTTTCAAATTGAATTGCAATTGTGTCGGATGCTGTCTTTGGCCACCTCTTTGAAATTGAATAAAGCCAAATCTAGGTGCATAATGGATTTTGTTATCGTTCTTATAGGTTCCCTTCCTTATCACATACGGTGAAAGCTCAAAACCACTATATGCCTTTGATATGGCAACGATTTCTTCCATTGAAAATACTGCTATATCACATTGTTCAAAATCACTATACCGAACTGTTTGATGCAGCAAATAATCCGGTGGATACGGGTCATCTTTGTATGCTTTCTGGAAAAGAAGCATCGTAATATAGTCCTGCCATACGGTAAAAATTTCCTTCCACTCCTGTTGAGCTTCGCAAGGCAATTCTTCCCAATAGAAACGGTTCGGGTCTGAATTACGGCAATTCAACTGCTGGGCAGTCATAATATCGAGTGGACGAAATCCTATATCTCCACAGAACATCGACATTCCCTGCTCTCCCATCGAACTGACACTTATTCCATTTGTTCTGAGCAGATAACAAAATGCTTTTGCAGTAGTAAAGTACATTTGGTCGTTTGTTGGAGTCTTCTTATTGCAATTTTTTACTGACACACCAATAGTTTCCAATCCCCTGCTACTTGTTATCTGCAAAAGGACATCCGACTTACATTTCGTAATAGGATTTCCTTCTTCGTCCTGCAGAGCATCCCCTACTCCTGATGTTGCAAGTCCACCCAGCCACCATGCTTTTACATCATAAACATTGACATTCCTGTCATTTGCTATATATTGTAAAAGAATCTCTGCTGGACTTCCACAAAAAACATGTAGTGTATTCCCTTCAACCGGATAAAACAATTTATTGTCAAGCTCATTGATGTGCTCTGTCAGTGTTTTTTCAAATTTATGTCCCTTCTTCCGACCTTCTGTTCCTGCAATGATTTGCATCTGGTGCTCTGGACTCGTTGCATTCAAAGCCATTGTTTTTCTCCTTTTGTTACATTTATAAGCCTTCAAACAGTTCACTGAGCGAAATCTCAAGTCCATCTGCAATTTTCTTAATATTGCAGATGGATATATTCCGTTTTCCCGCTTCTACAGACGCAAAATAGGTTCTATCCATTCCTATCTCAAGCGCAAATTTTTCTTGACTAAGTCCTTTTTTCATCCTTAGTTGTTTGATTTTCTTTCCAAGTTCGACCGTAATCAATTCAATTCCCCCTTCATTTGAAGTATATAGGTAACCGGCTTTTAAGTTAACGGACTATAAGCAACATTGTTAAAATACTCCTGTTTCAGCATACTTCTCTAAATAAATAGCACAGGAACCCGAAACCGTTTAACACCTCGATTGGCATTCAAACTGGTTCCGGATTCCTGTATTTATACTATTCTTTTGTCTTAAATGCTATTTTTGTTTGACGGCTCCCGACTACTTTAATCTCTTCGCCAGCAGATACCGGTCATAGCCGCCGTACATCTCCCGGCGGCAGACGATCTCGAAGCCGCAGGCGAGGGCGTTGCGGAGGCTGTACTGGTTGTCGGGGCTGACGGTCGCCCCGATGCCCACGATGCCGGGGCGGAGCCGGGTCAGGGCTGCTTCCAGCAGCTTCCGCTGCAGGCCGTTGCCACGATAGTCGGGGTGGACGATGGCGCTGTCCGCGTTGGCCCAGCCGTCCCACGCAGGTCTGGGGATGCCCATGAAGGCGGCATAGTTGTGCTCGTCCTGCCCGCAGTAGCGCAGGATGAAGTAGGCCCCCAGCCGCCCGCCGTCCCAGCCGCCGATGCACAGGTCGTCCCGCAGATAGCGGGCGATATTTTCCAGCGTGTCGGGCACGAACTGCTCCGGATGGGGCATCCCGGCCCGCACCTCGTTCTGCAAAGCGTAGAAGGCGGCGGCATCCTCCGGCCCGGCGGGGCGCAGGGTCATGGTGCGGCTTTCGGGCCTGCCGCACCCTTTGTGCAGAAGAACTTCCATTCTTGCTCTATCCCTCCAAAATAAAATCATACTTTCCGGTCGATTCCAGTATAAATGCCGTTTGAATCATTGTCAATTTATGTTATAATATTTGTAGAAAAAGTTTCTGCCGGGCATTCTTGTGCCCGAGCAGGGCTTTTTCTGAAGTCCAGGCAGGGCCGCCCTGCCCGTGTACCGGAGGAAACGAACCATGAGAGATCCCAGCTTATCCCCTTCCAGCCGCTTGGGCGGCGCTGTCATCAGCGACCGCATCGTCAGCGCTCTGCTGGAGGAACTGCGCACCGGCCGCTATGCACAGGCCGACCGCCTGCCTGCGGAGGTGGACCTTGCCGCCGAACTCGGCGTCAGCCGCACCGTCATCCGAGACGCACTGAGTGAGATGGAGCGTGCGGGCTACATCGAGCGGGTGCGCGGCATCGGCACGGTGGTCAACCGGAGCGTGCTGGGCCTGCGCAGCCGCTTGGACCAGAAGCTGGAGTATTACCCGCTCATCCGCAGCTTTGGCAGCTACCCCCACGCCGACGGCATCCAGATCTATCCCGTCCGCGCCAACGAAGAGCTGGCCCGGGAGCTTGCCATCGAGCCGGGCGACGAGGTGATCTGCATCAAGAAGCGCATCCTCGCCGACACCACCCCCGTCATCTACTCCATCGACTACCTGCCCCGCGCCCTCTTCGGCAGCCGGGACTTCACCCGCATCGACCTGTCGGGCGACGTATTCGAGGTCTTGGAGCGGGAGTGCCGCCAGCAGGTGGCTTCCAATGTGGCCCACCTCAAGGCCAGCTGCGGGGACGAATCCATCCGCGCCGCCATGCGTCTGGCCCCCGGCGAGGCCATGCTGCTGCTGGATGAGATCTGCTACAACCGGCTCTGCCATCCCGTCATGCGTTCGCTGAGCTACTACACGAATTTCTTCGACTTCTCGATTCTTCGAAAGCTTCTTTGACGGAGGGAAACAAAACAATATGCGTCATCTGATCGATCCGTTGGATCTCAGCCAGCAGGAGATCACCTCTCTGCTGGATTTGGCCGACCACATCTGCGCCGACCCGGCCGCTTATCAGGATGTGGCCGCCCACAAAAAGCTGGCCACCCTGTTCTACGAGCCGTCCACCCGCACCCGCCTCTCCTTCGAGGCCGCGATGCTGAACCTCGGCGGCCATGTCCTTGGCTTCCCCAGTGAGAACGTGTCCAGCGCATCCAAGGGCGAGAGCGTGGCCGACACCATCCGCGTCGTGTCCTGCTACGCCGACATCGTGGCCATGCGCCACCCCAAGGAGGGCGCACCGCTGCGGGCCAGCCGGTACTCCCGCATCCCTGTCATCAACGCAGGCGACGGCGGACACCAGCACCCCACCCAGACCATGACCGACCTGATGACCATCCGCCGCCGCAAGGGCCGTCTCCACGACCTGACCATCGGCCTGTGCGGCGACCTGAAGTTCGGCCGCACCGTCCACTCCCTCATCAAGACGATGGCACGCTGCGAGAACATCCGCTTCGTCCTCATCAGCCCCGAGGAGCTGCGCGTGCCCGACTACATCATCACCGACGTCCTCGAGGCCAACCACATCCCCTACAAGGAGACCCGCAGCCTCGAGGAATCCATGCCCGAGCTGGACATCCTCTACATGACCCGCGTCCAGAAGGAGCGCTTCTTCAACGAGGAGGACTACATCCGCCTGAAGAACAGCTACATCCTCACCAAGGACAAGATGGCCCTCGCCAAGCCCGACATGGCGGTGCTGCATCCCCTGCCCCGCGTCAACGAGATCGCGCTGGACGTGGACGACGACCCCCGCGCCGCCTACTTCGAGCAGGTGCAGAACGGTGTCTACGTCCGGATGGCACTTATCATGACACTGCTGGGCCTCAAGGACCCCAAAGCAGACAAGGAGGACAACTGAAATGCTGAACATTGATGAGATTCAGAACGGTATCGTTATCGACCATATCAAGGCAGGCACGGCCATCGGCCTGATGGACCTGCTGGGCATCAAGGGCAACCGCACCTCCAGTGTGGCCCTCATCCAGAACGCCCGCAGCCACAAGGCTGCATCGGGCCGGAAGGACATCATCAAGGTGGAGGGCGACGCCTCTTGGCTCAACCTCGACGTGCTGGCCTATCTCGACCCCGACATCAGCGTGACCATCATCGAAAATGGCCGGGCCATCAAGAAGGAAAAGCCCCAGCCCCCCAAGCGTCTGGTCAACATCGTGCGGTGCAAGAACCCCCGCTGCATCTCCTCCATCGAGGAAGAGTGCGACCAGATCTTCGAGCTCAGCTCCAACGGCAAGTATCGCTGCATCTACTGTGAGCAGGAGCTGCAGGTCAAGCCGGAATGATCTCCCACTGATCAAAGCGCCCCCGTCAGCCATGCACTGACGGGGGCGCTTTTACATTATGATGTGATTTTTAATGTCCAGATTGTGCCAGCGTGCGGCCATCAAGCTTCGCCCATTCTCTGCGGCCATTGGACGAACGGCCAAGTATAATAGATGCCGCAGCAGAGGCACTGGTGAATACATTGTCCTCGGCAAATACGTTATTCTGTATTATACCGATCCCTAGCAGAGTTTTTCTCTGTTCCACATAGTTCTGCGGCAATCCACTCGTCACATCTGGGGCAATGCGGCTGCCCTTCAATACCAGAAAACAGTCTTTATCGATAGGATACCCCATAGCGCTGCTCCCGCGACCAGCCAGCAAAAACAGACCTTCGTCCGTCCCACTTTGCCGGGAAGGATTCAACTCCCACTTTTCTGCAAACACGTCGCTCAGCATCGCCTGCCGCTTTTTCACAACATCCGGCGTCCATACAGGCTCATTGATGACCTGCGTCGTGAGAACATAGGAACTCGTGCCGCCTTTTGACTGGAAATATTTTTTCTTTTTGGTCGCGAAGCCATAATTCTGTGCCGCAGAATTTCTCTGCCGGGTCAGCGGCACAAGATTTGCGATGCGGTTGAGCCAATATTTACGCTCCTGCTCATCCGGCCAGAGTTCCAGCCAACTGCCATGGACAGGAGGATGCTGCGGCAGGACATGCTCGATGGTAAACAGCTTCTGATTATACGATGCCCCGCCGTCACTCATGAAAGAGTCCAGCCGCTGGATGATGTAGTTACGGCGCTGTGCGGTCATCGTATAAATTTCGCCATCCAGTGTCTGCTGGAATTGTTCTTTTTCCCAGTCAGTAAGCTCAATGTTTCTCAGTGGATCAGCCAGCGTGCTGTCAGGCCGACTTTCCATTTCCACCAGAAGCCATTTATACCGGTCTACGCGGTGGTTGACATCCTGCGCGGTCACCAGTAGATAAGATGCCAGCCTTTCCAGCTTTCGGATAAACCAGAGAACGTATTCCGAATCATTCGGGTGCTCTGCGAGAAATTTGATAGCAGGTGGCATCCAGTCGGAGTTATTGGTCTTGTTCAGCCAGAAAAGCAGCCCGTTTACCTCGTCTGCATGATGCGTAGCAGTAAATTCGCAATTTTTCAGCTGAACGTAGGCATTCGTATAGGGTACAAGATAGTCATCGATCAGCTGTTCCGGGGATACCGTCTTTAACACGTACTCTTCAAACTCTTCCCGAAGGGTCTTTTTCTGGCGTTCCTTTACAAATATAGTACGGGTGTGAGTAAACACTTCATTGAACCCGTCACGTCCTGTCAACTCCTCCAGCCCTTCCCATTTTTCCGTGTAGCCCTGCTGTTTTTCTTTGGGAAGACTTCCAATAACAGTCGATTTGATGATGTCTGTCGGCAATAAGTCGAGTCCCCTGCTGTTCATGACCGTAAAAATACGGAACGCGGATTCCTGACTCGGCGTCGAAACGACCACCAGATAGCAACGGGTCAGCAAAAACTGTGTAAATCTTAGCCGATCATCGTCATTGCTGAACATTTCAGCAAAACTCTTGCGAAGCACAGCGCAGTTTTTCTGGATATGCAGCTTTGCCTCGGTGTCCAACACCGCCGGATCCAGCTGCCCCAATGCGTCCAGCTGAATATTCTGGATGTACTTATGGAAAAACGGCTGGTCTTTTTCCTTGAGGAATAATCTCGGCTGGGCCTCGATGCCCTCCAATACATTGCCCTTTTCCTGCAAATATTTTTTGCAGTCCATCTTATAGTCTTCGTTGTCAAATGTGTCGGCAAGAACTGCAAACAGGATGGACAGTGTCGTCAGGCGCTGCTGTCCATCGATGACATCGGCATAGCGGTTCTGTTCATCCTTGATAAGGACGATGCTACCCAGAAAGAAATTTTCTGTGTTCTCTGTCTGGAAAAATCCATATAAATCATCGAACAGCGCGCCCGTTTCATCTTCTGTCCATGCATAAGGGCGCTGGTAGCCCGGGATATGATACTCAAAATCCGAGCTGAATATCTTGGAAAGCGGATATTCTTTTCCGGTTATCTTGCTGCTTACCACACTGCTCATAGCAGACCCTCTTTTTCTGTTGCTTTCGTACATCCGTTGTGTTTGCAGTATCCCTCAGACCTTCCGCCGCAGCAGGCTCAGGGGCGGCAGCTCGGGGGTGGGGATGGTGTAGTGCTCCATGGCGTGGGGGGTGGACTCCACCAGCTCACCGGCCTCATTTTTGATCCACGCGGGGGTCAGCGGGATGCTGCGGCCATCCGGGCAGAGGGCCTCCAGCGTGTCGCCGAGGCTCCACTTGCCCCGCTGCTGGCAGCTGGCGACGCCGTTCTCCCAGCCGTCCACGGTGCCCACGAACTCCCACTCGCGGATGTAGGTGGCGCTGTCGGTGGCCTGACGGGCCTGCTCCCGGCCAAAGTAGAAGCCCGGGGAGTAGTGGCGGTGGCTGGTGCGGGTCAGCTCGGCCAGCACCTCCTCCGGCAGCTCGAAGTTCTCGTTCATGGGGTCGGCCAGATACTGGTCGAGGGCGCGGCGGTAGGCGGCAGTCACGCTGGCGACGTAGTAGAAGGTCTTGGCGCGGCCTTCGATCTTCAGGCTGTCCACGCCCGCCTTGCAGATGAGGTCGAGGAAGGGGGCGGTGCACAGGTCGTTGGCGTTCAGGATGTAGCTGCCGTCCTCGTTCTCGCCGATCTCGTAGAGCTGGCCCGGGCGGGTCTCCTCGCTGAGATAATACTTCCAGCGGCAGGGCTGGGCGCACTGGCCCCGGTTGGCGTCGCGGCCCGCCATGTAGTTGGAGAGCAGGCAGCGGCCCGACACGCTCATGCACATGGCACCGTGGACGAAGGCCTCGATCTCCAGCTCCGGCGGGGTCTTGTCCCGGAGGGTGGCGATGTCCTGTAAGGTCATCTCCCGGGCCAGCACCACCCGCTTCGCGCCCATGTTGTAGGCGGCGCGGGCTGCGGCCCAGTTGGTGATGCCGGTCTGGGTGGATATATGGACGTCGATGTCGGGCGCAAAGGTCTTGCAGGCATCCAGAACACCGAGGTCGGCCACGATGAAGGCGTCCACACCGGCGGCAGCCGCGTCCTTGATGGCCTGCGGCAGGCGGTCGGCCTCCTCATTGGTGGGCAGGGTGTTCATGGTCAGGTAGACCTTGCGGCCCCGGGCGTGGGCGTAGATGACGCCCTCCGTCAGCTGCTCGGGGGTGAAGTTGGTGGGTGCAGAGCGCATCCCGAACTCGGGCAGGGCGCAGTAGACGGCGTCCGCGCCGTAGTTGATGGCGTACCGCAGGCGCTCGAGGTCGCCCGCCGGGGCCAGAAGTTCCGGTATCTGTAACATGATATTCCTCTTTTACGTTAAGCTTTTATTGACTTTCGCCGCCGCATCGCAGTTTTTCTGATGGTCTGCGTAGGTGCGGGCGTAGTAGTAGTTCCCCTTGCGGTCGGTGACGAAGAAATAGGCGTCCTCTGCCTCCTCGTCGGGCTGGGGGACGAGGGCGGCGCGGAGGGCCGCGATGCCGGGGTTGGAGATGGGTCCGGCAGGCAGGCCGGTGCAGGTGAAGGTGTCGTAGGCCGTCCGGATGTTCTCTGGGATGCTGTCCCAGCTGCCGTAATAGGGCGCGACCCAGTTCCAGAGATAGTTGTTGTCGGCGTCGCTCTGGACGTAGCTGGAGGTGTTGCTCTGGAGCTTGGGGTAGGGCGAACCCTCGGCCAGACGGTTGCGGAACACCTGCGCCACGTTGTCGTCCTGCGCGTTGCCCGCCTCCTCCTGCACGAAGGACGCCAGCGTCACCACCTCGGGCAGGGTCATCCCCTGCTCTTCCATCGCCGCATACATCTCGTCGGTGATCTGCTTATCGAAGTGGGCATAGAACGTCTCCACATAATGATGGACGGTATCGTCCTTCAAAAAGTCGTAGGTGTCCGGGAAAAGATAGCCCTCACACTTGAGGAAGCGGTCGGGGGCGTCCTTGTCGTCCGGGACGTACTGCCAGAACCGGTACGAGCTGAAATCGCCGGTGTTGGCCTCCGCAAGGAAGTCCTCGGCGCTGCACAGCCCCGCGTCCTCCATCTTCCGGGCGATGGCGATGGCCGTCGTGCCCTCGGGGAAGGTCAGCCGGACGCTGTCGGCCTGCGCGTAGGCAGAGAGGGCCGCGATGATGGCATCGTAGGAGCTGCCGGGGGCAAGCTCGAACTCTCCGTATTGGAGCTTCGCTGCCGCGCCCTGCCGGCCCACATACCAGCGGAAGAGGTAGGGATACCGGATGACGCCCGCCTCCTTGAGGCGTTTGGCGATGGCGGCCACGCCGCTGCCCTGCGGGATGCTCACGCTCACCGCACTCTGGGCAGACGCGCTGCCGTTTATTTCTTTCTTCGCGGCCAGCAGACAGCCGCCCGCCGTCAGGATCACGACCAGCAGCACAGCTAATATAACTTTCGCTGCTCCGCCTCTTTTCTTCTTTCCTTGTTGCGCCATACGCACTCCTTTATCGTCCGTTCAGCTCTCCATCATCAGCCGCATATAGCTCTCTTCCACGTCGAAGGGTTCGGCGTCGAACCGGATCATGCCGTAATCCTGCCGTCTGCCCTCGCCGAGGAAGAGGTTCTGGGCCGCGCCCACCGTGATGACGGCGCGCTCCACGATGACCTCCTTCTCCCGGGCGGCTTCCATCAGCACCTCGGCAGAGCGGTCGTCCTCGGCCATCATCTCCACAAAGTAGAGGGTGTCCTCCCGGCGGAAATAGACGCCGTAGCCCTTCCCGCTGGACACGATGGTGGCACCCCGGGCGTAGAGGTCGCCCAGCACGACGGCCATCCGCTCCGGCGGGAGCTGGACGGTGTCGGGGCAGAAGCGCTCCCGCAGCTCACAGAGCTTGCGGGCGGTGACGGAGTCGAACTCGGCCTGACTCCACAGGTTGCGGGACACCTCCCGGGGCAGGCAGCGGAGGGGGAAGGCCCAGCGGAAGCCCTTGCTTTCCAGCAGAGCGGCCTGCTCCTGCCCCTGCGGCACAGCCACCGTGAAGCCCGCCCCCCGCAGCTTCTGCTGGGCGCAGAGATAGTCCACGAGGCCCGCGAGGAGCAGCTCGCCCTTCCCGCACAGGCCATAAAGATAGCTGCCGCTGCGGCCCCTGAGGGTGACCGGCACGGCCAGCGCAGCGGCCTCGAGCCGTCCGTTCTCCTCGGCGACATAGACATTCTCCACCCCGGCGAACTGTTCCAGAGCGGTCTTGGCAAAGGCGGCGCTGTCGCCCCGCTCTGCCTGCCACAGTGCCACGACTGCCGCCTCTTCAGACGGCTGCATCAAACGATACATCGATAGTATCCCTCCCTTTTTCGCGGTTATCCGAGCACGTTTCCGGCCAGCGCCTGCACCTCGGCCTGAATGTCCTCGATGGTGCGCATGGCCCCGTCCACCGTGCAGTGGACGGTGGCCCAGCCCAGATGCTCCGCGCAGTACTCGGCGGCGCGGCGGCTGCGGGCCAGATATTCGGTGTCCTTTTCGTGGACGTCCTTCCTGCTCTCGTCGCCGTGGTAGCGGCCGGTCATGAGCTTCTGGCTCACGGCGGGGTCTACCTGTAAGTAAACGACAGCGTCCGGCGCGGGCAGGCCTAAAAGCTGGTACTCATATTCGAAGGCCCAGCGGAGGAAGCCGTCCCACTGGTCGGGCGGGAGCTTGGAACACTGGTGGACGGCGTTCGACGTGGTGTAGCGGTCGGCGATGACGATGCCGCCCGCCTCATAGAAGCTGCCCCATTTGGTCTTATAGCTGGCGTACCGGTCCACGGCGTAGAAGCTGGACGCGGCGTAGGGGTTGACGTCGTCGGGCCTGCTGCCGAACTGGCCGGAGAGGTACATCTTTACCAGCGCGCTGGAATCGCTCTCGTAGTCCGGGAAGGTGATCTCCATCACCCTGCGGCCGCTCCCGGCCAGATGGGCGGCCAGAAGCTTTGCCTGCGTGGCCTTTCCGGAGCCGTCCAGACCCTCGAGGACGAGAAGCTTGCCCTTGCTCATTCTGCTCTCTCCCCTTTCAGCGCGGCGTACCGGGCGCGGACCTCAGCGGTGCGGCCGCAGCACATCCTGCCCTCCGGGCAGGGGCCGGACACGCAGGCCGGGCCAGCGGTGCGGAAGAGATGGGGGGCCACCGGGTAGACCAGCCGCAGCATCTCCTCGGCCAGCTGCCGGATCTCCCACTGGGCGCGGCTGCAGCAGCGGAGGTGGAAGAAGTTCTGGAGGCTGCGGGCGTTCATGGTCACGACCATCTTGGTCTCGCAGGCGTTGGGCAGGACGAAGCGGGCGTCCTCGTTGGCCTGCTTGGAGGCCTTGGCCCGGGCCTGCTTTTCGGGCAGGCCCTCGGCCATCAGGCGGGTGGTGTGGCCCTCTTCCAGCTTCTTCACAAGGTCGAGGTAGCGCTTGGCATCCTCGTCCATGCTCTCGAGGAAGGCCGCCTTTGCTTCGGGGATGGCCTCGATCTCGGGCGGGATGACGTAGCGGAAATCGTCCAGACGGACGTACCGCTGGCTCTGGACGCTGAAGGACGCGATGCGGTGGCGGGTGATCTGGGCCAGCAGGGTGCGGCTCACCCCCTCGATGCCGAAGGTGAAGCTGGCGTGCTCGATGGGGCTGGCGTGGCCCACGTCGCTGAGCATGGTCAGGAAGCGGGCGGTCTTTTCCTCATCCAGCCCGTCCAGAAGGTCGGTGATGTGGGCGTCGGAGTAGCAGAGCTTCGCCGCCGCCGCCACCACCTTCTCCGGCTCCGGCGTGTGTGCGATCAATCGGACAGTCATCATTTTTTCTCATTCCTCCGTCGTTATCTTCACAAGGGGCGCATAGTTTGCCATGGTCTTCTTCACGCCCACCTTCTCGAAGCGGATCTCTACGATCTGGTCGCCTGCGGCGGGCTTGACCTTCAGCACCTCGCCCCGGCCAAAGACCTTGTGCTCCACGATGTCGCCCGGCTCGTAGTGCTTGGGGCCGGTGGAGGCGGGACGGGGCGCGGGAGCAGCCGGGCTTACGCCGCCGCCTGCGGGCCGGACCGGCGCTTTGGGGGCCGTCGGGCGGCCATAGCCGCTGCCGAAGCCGGACGGGCCGGAGCTGCTGCCATAGCCCGACGCGGTACTGCCCCGGCCCGCATAGTCCGCGCCGAAGCCGCGGTTTCCGGACGAAGGGGCGTTATATTCCTGATTAAGGTAGCCGCCGCGGCCGGAGGCCGAACGCCCCCAGCCGGAGGGGCCGGAGTAGCCCGACGCGCCGCCCGGGACGGTGTCGCTGCCCCAGCTGCTGCCCCAGCCGCCCAGACGGGAGCGCTGCTCCAGCACCGGGCTGCGGGTCTCCTCGAGGTACTCCGGCTCGATCTCCCGGAGGAAGCGGCTCGGCTCGTTGCGCTGGGTGCGGCCATAGAGCATCCGGGTGACGCTGTTGGAGATGTACAGCTCCTTCTTGGCGCGGGTGATGCCGACATAGGCCAAGCGGCGCTCCTCCTCGAGGTCGGCCTCGGAATACTTGCTCATTTCACTGGGGAAGACCCCCTCTTCCATGCCAATGAGGAATACATAGGGGAACTCGAGGCCCTTGGCGGAGTGGATGGTCATGAGCACCACCTGATCGGCGCTCTCGTTGTAGCTGTCGATGTCGCTGATGAGGGCGATGTCCTCCAAGTAGCCCTCCAGGGAGGCCTCCTCCCCGTGCTGGTCGCAGTAGCTCTTGACGTTGTTGACCAGTTGGCCGAGGTTCTGCAAGCGGTCGGCGGCGTCCTCATGGCCCTTGGCGGCGTCGGCCTCCAGCATGGCGCGGTAGCCCGTCAGCTCGATGACATCGGCGGCGAACTCGTCCAGCGTCTTCGTTTCCAGCGACTCCTGCAATTTCTGGTAGATGTCCCAGAATTTATACAGCGGCGCGATGGCGCGGCTGAGCTTGGCGTACTGGTCGGCCTGCGAGATGACGTCCAGCATACTCACGCCCTGCTGAGCCGCGAGGTCGGCGATGACCTCGACAGTCGTTGCGCCGATTTTACGCGCAGGCTCGTTGATGATGCGGCGGAGGCGGATGTCGTCCCGGGGGTTGGCCACGATGGACATATAGGAGTGGATGTCCTTGACCTCCTTGCGGTCGTTGAAGCGCTGGCCGCCCACGATCTTGTGGGGGATGCCGGCGCGGGTGAAATAGCTTTCGATGGGGGCCGACTGGGCGTTCATCCGGTAGAGGATGGCGTGGTCGGCCAGATGGCCGCCCGCCTTGAGGTGCTGGCCGATGACGTCGGCGATGTGCATGGCCTCATCCTGCTCGTTTTCGGCGGTGTAGACCTGTACCTTGTCGCCCTCGCCGTTCTTGGTCCAGAGGGTCTTGCCCTTCCGCTCGGTGTTGTGCTGGATGACGCAGTTGGCGGCGTTCAGGATATTGGAGGTAGAGCGGTAGTTCTGCTCAAGGCGGATGGTCTTGGTGCCCTTATAGATGCGCTCGAAGTTGAGGATGTTTTCGATGGTCGCGCCCCGGAAGCGGTAGATGCTCTGGTCGTCGTCGCCCACGACGCAGATGTTCTTCTCCGGGCCGGTGAGGAGACTGACGAGGCGGAACTGGGCCACGCTGGTGTCCTGATACTCGTCCACCAGCAGGTATTTGTACTTGTTCTGGTAGAACTCACGGACCTCCTCGTGCTCCGACAGCAGGATGACCGTCTGGTAGATGAGGTCGTCGAAGTCGAAAGCACCAGCTTCTTTGAGCTTCCGCTCATAGGCGGCGTAGACCTTGGCCGCGAGGGCGCCTTTGGTGTCCCGGGCGGGGGTACGCAGGGCCTCTTCGGGGCTGATGAGCTGGTCTTTCCAGCGGCTCATCTGGTTGATGGCGCTCTTGATGGGGAAGAACTTGTCGTCCACGCTCAGCTCCTTGTACACCGTCTTCATGACCCGCTGGGCGTCGTCGGTGTCGTAGATGGTGAAGCTGCGGGGGTAGCCGATCTCCTCGGCCCAGCGGCGGAGGATGCGCACGCAGGCGGAGTGGAAGGTGGAGGCGAAGACCTCGTCCCCCTCTTCCCCGCCCAGCATCCGGCGCAGGCGCTCTTTCAGCTCTCCGGCGGCCTTGTTGGTGAAGGTGATGGCCATGACGTTCCAGCTGCGGACGGCGTTCTGGCGGAGCATCCCGTCCAGCCACGCCGGGGCGTCGGTGCCGGTCATGATGGCGGTGCGCAGGGCCTTCACGTCCTCCTCCGTGACCTCCCGGGGCGTCCATTTCGAGCCGTGGGCCGAGCCGAAGCGGATGAGATTGGCGATGCGGTTGACCAGCACAGTGGTCTTGCCGCTGCCTGCCCCCGCGAGGATGAGGAGCGGGCCGTCGGTGGTGAACACCGCCTGCCGCTGCATCTCGTTCAGCCGTCCGAACTGTTTTTCGATATAGGTATCACGCAAAGCGCAGAATTGTTGTGCGAGATCTGTTGCCATTGTTTCACCTGTTCTTTTCGTTCATTTCTGGATAAACCACTTGATTTATAGTATATCACATTTCGAAAAAGTTGTACATAATAAGAGGAAACTCGTCGGGGTGGAGGCCCTTCGTCAGAGCGATACTATCGCTGCGCCTGTGGTTCCTCGTCAGCGGCCTTACCCTCTCAGGCGCTGCGCGCCAGCTTCCCCAGAGGGGGAGCCTTGGGCTTTGCGGGATGCAAAAGCCTCTCCCTATGGGAGAGGTGGCTGCGAAGCAGACGGAGAGGGCAAGCCCGGCAGGACAGAGCTGCCATGCAGCGATAAGCAGGCCCTCTGTCAGAGCGATGCTATCGCTGTGCCTGCGATTCCTCGTCAGCGACCTTGCCCTCTCAGGCGCTGCGCGCCAAGGCCGGGTTGCGGCTCCCAGCGTCTGCTTCGCTGTCGCTTGCATCCTGCTGGCCGCTGCCCCAACAGCTCCTCCCTGTTTCCGCCGCTGGCGGCGGTCGTCGCCGTTGCCCCCAAAGGGGGAGCCTTTACGCAAAACAAAAACCGCCCCATCGCGGAAAATACCACGATGGAGCGGATATATTCAGGAAATGCTTAGCCGAAGATGTTGATGAGGATACCAGCAGCGACGGCAGAGCCGATGACGCCGGCCACGTTGGGGCCCATGGCGTGCATCAGCAGGAAGTTGCCGGGATTGGCCTCCTGGCCCACCTTCTGGCTGACCCGGGCCGCCATAGGCACGGCGGACACGCCGGCGGAGCCGATGAGGGGATTGATCTTCTCCTTGAGGAACAGGTTCATGAACTTGGCCAGCAGCACGCCGCCTGCGGTGCCGAAGCCGAAGGCCACCACGCCCATGCCCATAATGGCCAGGGTCTTGGGGCTGAGGAAGGTGGTGCCGGTGGCGGTAGCGCCCACGCTGATGCCCAGGAAGATGGTGACGATGTTCATCAGCTCGTTCTGCATGGTCTTGCTGAGGCGGTCCAGCACGCCGCACTCCTTGGCCAGGTTGCCGAACATCAGGCAGGCGATCAGCGGCGCGGCGGAGGGCACCAGCAGGGCCACAAACACTGTGACCACAACGGGGAACAGGATCTTCTCCCGCTTGCTGACCTCCCGCAGGGGCTTCATGACGATCTGCCGCTCCTTCTCGGTGGTCAGGGCCTTCATGATGGGCGGCTGGATGACGGGCACCAGGGCCATGTAGGAGTAGGCCGACACGGCGATGGGACCCAGCAGTGCCGGGGCCAGCATGGCGGTGACGAAGATGGCCGTGGGGCCGTCCGCGCCGCCGATGATGCCGATGGAGGCGGCGTCCTTCAGATCGAAGCCAAGGGCGGCGGCGATCATGATGGTCAGGAAGATACCGCCCTGAGCGGCCGCGCCGCACAGGAACAGCTTGGGGTTGGACAGCAAAGGTCCGAAGTCGATCATGGCTCCGATTCCGATAAACAGAAGCAGAGGCATTGCCTCGGAAGCCTCGATACCTACATTGAACAGCCACTCGATAATACCATTTGTTTC